>Ga0181529_10000004_pt1 | contig 263714 bp, 237 predicted proteins | sample PEATcosm2014_Bin_36_FD_119763 | JGI IMG/M metagenome (GOLD analysis project Ga0181529, IMG submission 119763) | Peatland microbial communities from MTU Mesocosm Facility, Houghton, MI, USA - PEATcosm2014_Bin10_30_metaG | ecosystem: Environmental > Terrestrial > Soil > Wetlands > Peat | place...
CGCCTTCACCGTCGAGGTCACTGCCGGCATGGGCGTGCCGCGCTTTCTACCTCACACGCTGAAGCTCTCGAGCGGCGCTGAGATTGTCGGCGTCGAAGTCACTACCGGCAATCCTCACTTCGTGATCCTGGTCGACAATGCGGCCTTCACCGTCGCCGGCAAAACATGGCAAGCCATCGGCGCTGAAATCTGTACGCACCGCGACTTTACAAACCAGACCAACGTGGAATTTGTGCGTGTCGTGAGCGAGAACGAGATCGAAATTCGCATCTTCGAGCGCGGCGTGGGGCCCACCACCTCCTCCGGCACCGGCAGTTCCGCGTCTGCTACGGCCGCGCTGGCTCTGCGCCGTTGCGTTTCGCCGCTCACCGTGGTCGCGCCCGGCGGCGCGCAAACCGTTGCATGGGGCGGGCCTGGCCAAGAGTTGTTTCTCACGGGGCCGGCCGCGCTCATCGCCCGCGGAGAGGCTTGGTGAAATGGCGCGCTTGATCAAACCGCCGGCAGTCGCGCCAGACGCAGCCATCGGCATTGTCGCCCCCGCGTCTTCTGCGCAACCTGACCGCATCGAGCGCGGACTCGCCGCCCTTGACGCTCTCGGTTACACGCCTAAACCGGGCGTCAACACGCTGCTCCGCGGGCCGCTTTACTTCGCCGGAACTCCCGCGCAGCGCCTCGCCGATCTCCACGCGGCTTTCTCCGATCCGGCCACCGGCGCCATCATGTCTCTCCGCGGCGGCTATGGTTCGAATTACCTGCTTCCCGGCCTCGATCTCGCAAACATCGCCGCCCATCCCAAGCCGTTTTTCGCGTACAGCGATCTCACCGGCGTTCAGCTACATCTCCTCGACGAGTTGGGTCTTCCCGCTTTTCACGGCCCCATGCTCGGCGCCGATTTTTGTCTCCCAGACGGAATACATTTGGACAGCTTTCGTGCGGCATTGAGAGGCGAGCCTTACAGCGTTGGCTCCGCCGAGGGCCTCCGCATCCTCACGCCTGCGGCGCGTAAATCCGTCACGGGCACGCTCTACGGCGGCTGCCTCAGCATTCTCGTCTCGCTGCTCGGCACGCCCTGGGAGCCCAAAACTGAAAACAAGCTGCTCTTTCTCGAAGATACCGGCGCAAAGCCCTACCAGATCGACCGCATGTTATGGCAGTTGCGCGCAGCCGGTAAGCTCGCTGGCGCGAGCGGAATCATCTTCGGCGAAATGCTCGATCATGGCGCCGCGCCCGATCTTCTTGATCGCGCCATCTTGAGCGCTCTCGACGGCCTCGACATTCCCATTGCCATCGGCTTGCGCTCGGGTCATGTCTCGCGGCAGAACGTCACGCTCACCTTCGGCGTCGCCGCAGAGCTCACCCTCGCCGAGGAACCCACGCTCAAAATTCTCGAGCCGGCGGTGACCCGGTGACCTCGTCTTCCCGTCACATTCATCTCATCGGCGTCTGCGGCACGGCCATGGCGTCGCTTGCAGGGCTGCTCCAACTCGAAGGCCACCGCATCACCGGCTCCGACAAGGCCGCTTATCCGCCCATGAGCGATCTGCTCCACTCGCTCGGCATTCCCATCCTCGAGCCCTACGCCGAAGCGAACCTCTCGCCCGCGCCCGATCTTGTCGTCGTCGGCAACGCGCTCTCGCGCGGCAATCCTGAAATTGAGCGCGTCCTCGATGAGCGCATTCCCTTCACCTCCATGGCCGCGCTGCTGCGCGAAGAGTTTCTCGCCGGCCGCTCGCCTCTCGTCGTCGCCGGTACCCACGGCAAAACCACCACCACCAGCATGCTGGCGTGGATTTACCAGACCGCTGCGCGCGAAAATCCCGCGCTTGAGCCTTCCTTCCTCATCGGAGGCGTCGCGGAAAACTTCGGTTCGAGCTTCCAGTTGCGTCCCACGCAGCCCTTCATTGTGGAAGGCGACGAGTACGACACCGCCTTCTTCGACAAAGGCCCTAAATTTCTCCACTACTTTCCCGACGCGCTCATCCTCACCCATGTCGAATTCGACCACGCCGACATCTACGCCGATCTTGACGCCGTAAGAATCGCTTTCAAGCGCCTCGTCAATCTGGTTCCGCGCCGCGGCCTCATCGTCGCCTACGACGGCAGCGAAAATGTGACCGAGTGCGTGAGCCGCGCCTTCTGCCGCGTCGAGCGCTACGGCTTCTCTGGCGCCGCCTACTGGCGCATTCGCAATCTGCGCCACGTAGATGGGCAAACGCAATGGGAGGTCGATCGCGACAGCGTCGCCTGGGCCAAGTTCACCATGAACCTCGCCGGCGAGCACAACGTCCTGAACGCCACGGCCGCCGCGGCCCTCGCCGCCGGCCAGGGCATTGCGAAAGCATCCATCGTCACGGCACTCGCCACCTTTAAAAGCGTCAAGCGCCGCCTTGAAGTGCGCGATCAGATCGACGGCATCACGCTCATTGAGGACTTCGCCCACCACCCCACAGCCATTCGCGAAACCCTCCGGGCACTCCGTGCCCTTTACCCTTTGGGACGCATCTGGGCGGTATTAGAACCCCGCTCCAACACTCTGCGTCGCAAGGTTCTTGCCGACCAACTCGTCGCGAGCCTGCGTCTCGCCGATCGCGTCGTGCTCGCGGGCGTCTACCAGCAGGAGCGCATTCCCGAAGCCGATCGCCTGCATCCGGAAGAAATCGTACGCACCCTCAACGCCGCGGGAACACCTGCCGAACTCCACGCAAACGCCGATTCGATCGTAGCCGCTCTGGCGCCGCAACTCGCCTCTGGCGACGTGGTCGCCATTCTCTCCAACGGCGGCTTCGACGGCATCTACCTCAAACTTCCCGCGCGTCTGCGCGAGCTCAATCCCGGCGCTGCCGGAGCATTATGAGTCAAGACACGAATTAAGGTACGCATGATCCGCTCTCTTCTTTTTCTCGCCAACATGGCCATCCTGGGCATTCCCTCGGCCCTGCTCTTCATTCCCTGGTGCTGGCTCACGGGCAACGTGCTGCCGCTCTACAAGGCCACGCGCTTCATGCTCTCCTCCAGTTGCCGCGTCGCCGGCGTGCGCTTGCGACCCGAAGGCCTCGACCGCATTCCCCGCGACCGCGCCTGCATCTTCATGTCGAACCACGTCTCCAATCTCGATCCGCCCGCGCTCATCTCGCTCATCCCCGGCCGCACCTCAGCCTTCATGAAGCGGTCGCTTATGAATTTGCCGATCCTCGGCACCGGCTTCCGCCAGGGCGAATTCATCGCCGTCGACCGCAGCGGCAGCCGCGGCGACGCGCAGCGCAGCGTGGCCGAAGCGCAGCGCGTGCTTGCCAAGGGCACGCACATCACCACATTTGTCGAAGGCACGCGCTCGCCCGACGGCCGCATGCTGCCCTTCAAGAAAGGGCCGTTTTTCCTCGCCAAGGCCTCCGGCGCTCCCTGCATCCCAGTGTCGATTTATGGAACGGAAACCATGCTTCGCAAAGGCAGCCTGCGCATCCATCCCGGCGATGCGCACGTCATCTTCCACGAACCCATCGACCCCAATGCGTTCGCCACCCGCGAAGAGCTCACCCAAGCCGTCCGCGCCGTTATCGCCTTCGGCCTGCCGGAGTGGATGCGCAACTGATCACACGAATGCGATACTCTCCATGAACGCCTGCACACACACCGCATGATCGTCTCTCTCCTCGTCTTCGTCACCATCGTCGTACTCGCCGTTCCTACGGCGCTGGTCCTCTTTCCCTTCACGCTTCTCAGCGGCAACGTGGGCCCACTTTACGCCGCTGGCTCGTGGATCGCGCGCACCGCGATGCGGATCGCCGGCATTCGCATTCAAATCCAGGGCCAGGAAAAAATTCCTGCGGGCCGCGCCTGCATCTTCATGGCCAACCACGTCTCCAATCTCGACGCGCCGGCGCTGATGTCGCACCTTCCCGGCCGCACGGTGGTATTTCTCAAGCGCTCGCTGTTGAAGCTTCCCATCGTCGGCTACGCGTTCAAGCTGGCCAAATTCATTCCCGTTGGCCGCACGGGCAGCGCCGAAAGCGCGAGGGCAGCCGTTGCCGACGCGGAGCGCGTCCTCTTGAGCGGACTGCACATTACGACATTTGTTGAGGGCGGGCGCTCGCTCGACGGCCGCATGCAGCCCTTCAAGAAGGGTGCGTTCTATCTCGCCAAGGACTCCGGCGCGCCCTGCGTTCCGGTCTCTATTTTCGGTACAGAAAAGATCATCCCCTGGGGCAGCAATCGCATCCATCCCGGCGTCGCGCACGTTGTCTTTCACCCGCCGCTCGATCCCGCCGACTACGCCACACGCGACGAATTATCCCAAGCCGTCCGCGCCGCGATCGCCTCAGGGCTGCCGGAATGGATGCGCAATCACGAACTGGAAGCTAGCGGCTAGCGGCTCGAAGCTGCACCTACGGCTGCACCACCGCGTTATACCCGTCGCCGAGCAGCTTGTCGCGCCAGCGGTTGGCTTCGTCGCGACTGGTGAAGGGCCCGATCCTCACGTGGATCAGTCCGTCGGCCGGTTCGCGCGTTGCGATCACCGAGTAGCCGCGCTTGCGCAGCGCCGCCACCAGCACATCGGCGTCTTCAGGATTCGCCACCGCGGCAATCTGCACCACCAACTGCACTGAAGCCGGCAAAGCCGCACGCACGTTGGGCCCTGACTGCGTAGCTTGGGTCGGGTTGCCTCCTGCCGGCAACGCGGGCCGCACCGGTTGCGCAGGACCTGGCACCGCGCTTCCTTGCCCCGGTCCACTTTGCCCGTTCGGGGCCTGCCCGCCCGCTGCCGGGCTCGGTTGCGTCGTGGAGGGGTTCGCGCCCGCGTCGGGCGCTGTAGTGGAGTCGCCTGTCTGCGGCGTCGGCGGCTCCGTTTGCTCTGCGGCTGAGGGCTTGGGAATGGAGTTGTTGCCTTGCAGCGGCTCCTGATCGGGCGCGGGAGTGGGCCCGTTGCCCGCTGCGGAGGGCGCGGAAGTGTGATGCCCTACGGCGTATCCCACTCCGAAGCACAGCCCGCAGACAAGCAACAACGCAAAAACAAAACCGAGCAGCGCGCCCGCGCCGAGTGTCAACTCGCGATCGCGTCGCGGCCGCTCAGGCTCCGGTTCATCTTCGTCAAAGTATCCGCGCATAAATATAGCCCTTAGCTATCAGCCGCCGGCCTTCAGCTCTTTCCGTGCCCGCCCCACTGCCGCTGGCTCGCGCCATCAAAAGCTAACAGCTGAGAGCTGAAAGCTAAGAGCTAATTCTTAGCCCGCTTTTTCGTCGGTCTTTCCCGTGCCGGCCAGCTTGTTCAACAGCGTCATGAACTCGATTGGCAGCGGGAAAACGATCGTGGTGTTTTTCTCCACTCCGATGTCTGCCAAAGTTTGCAGGTAGCGCAACTGCAAGGTCATGGGTTGCGTGGCCATCAGCGCGGCCGCATCCACCAGCCTTTGCGCGGCGGCGAATTCGCCCTCGGCGTGAATGATCTTCGACCGCTTTTCGCGCTCCGCCTCCGCCTGTTTGGCGATGGCGCGCAGCATCTGCTCGGGCAGATCCACCTGCTTCACTTCCACGCTGACCACCTTCACCCCGAACGGCTCCGTGCGCTGGTCGATAATGCTCTGGATGCGCAAATTCAGCTTGTCGCGATGGCTCAGCAGTTCGTCCAGCTCCACCTCGCCCAGAACCGAACGCAGAGTGGTCTGCGCGAATTGCGAGGTCTGGTAAACGTAGTTGGCGACCTTGATGGCGGCGTCGTTGGGGTTCACCACGTACATCGTCACCACCGCATTCACCTTCAGCGTAACGTTGTCGCGCGTGATAATGTCCTGCGCCGGAACCTCCAGCACCTCCTGCCGCAAACTCAGGCGCACCATCTGGTCAATGGGCCGGAAAACCAGGATGATGCCGGGGCCCTTGGGCGCTCCCAGAACGCGGCCCAGCCGGAAAATGACACCGCGCTCATACTCGCGCAGGATCTTGATGGAGTTCAGCAGGTAAAGGACGACGATCGCAATAACAATCAGCACGGGAAGAGAGAGATCACCGATGGACATGGAACATTCCTTTCCTCACTCAGCAGGGATTGTACTCCAACGCCATACAAGCGCATGAAAAGCTGCGGAAAATCGCGCTAACTCGCTGACTTGCTGACTGGCTGCATTTCCGGTTCCACCTCGAGCAACAACTGGTCGTGCCCCACCACGCGCAGCTTGGTTCCGGCGGCCACCGGCGCTTTCGCCACCGCCTGCCAGATCTCGCCCTCCACCAGCACATGTCCCTGCGGGGCAAGGGCTTCCATCGCCGTTGCCGGGGAGCCCACCATGGCATCCGCGCCAATGCGCGCCTTGCGCTTGCGTGCCCGCACCGCCAGCCGAACCAGAAACACCGTGATCGCGCCAAACGCCGCGCTCACACTGATGGCCACCCACGGGCTGATGGCCATCTCCGGCACTGGCGCAGCCACCAGCGTCAGGGTGCCGAAGGTCAGGCACACAATGCCGGCAATGGCCAGCGCCCCGTGCCCACCCACCTTGGCCTCCAGAACCAGCAGCACCAACGCCGCCACCAACAGCAGAACCGCAGTGTAGCGAATCGGCAGCAGGTCCAGCGCAAACACCGCCAGCAGCACCATCAACGTGCCCAAAGCACCCGGCACAATCGTGCCGGGTGCGTTGAATTCGAGATAGATCAGCAGCGCTCCGCCCACCAGAAACAGCAGCGCGATGTTGGGATTCACCAGCCAGCCCAGCAGTTCCTCGCGCAGCGTGGGCGCGATGGTCACAATGCGTGCGCCGGCCACATGAAGTGTCAAAGTCGACCCATCCATGCGGGTCACAACGCGCCCGTCGATTTTTTGCAATAAGTCAGCATCACTGTTCGCGATCAAATCGATCAGGTGCAGGTTCAGCGCCTCATCTGCCGTATAGGAGTGCGACGATTTCTCCGCTTCCTGCGCCGCATCTGCGCTGCGCCCGCGCTTGGTCACATACGAGCGCATGAAGGCTTCGGCATCGTTCTCCACCTTCTGCATCTCCACATCGTCCGGTTTGCCAATCTCGAAAACCACGTGCGCCGCGCCCGCTTCCGTGCCCGGTGCCATCGCCGCCACGTCGGCCGACTCCAGCAGGAAGAACCCTGCCGAGCCCGCGCGCGATCCCGACGGAGCCACATACACGATGACCGGCACACGCGAACGCAGAATGGCCCCAACCATGGTGCGCATCGAGTCCAACAGGCCCCCCGGCGTATCGAGATCGATCAGCAGCGCCTGCGCGCCATCGGAGTTGGCGCGGCCGAGCGCCCTCGTCAATTCATCCGCGGTTACCGGCTGAATCGTGTCGTGCAGAACCAATTCGTCAACCACCGGCTGCTCGGCACGCACCGGTACGCAAGCGATCAACATCAGCCCAGCCCAGCCCAGCACGGCCAACACTCCTGCCGCAACCAGCCCGGCGCTCGCCCAACTTTTCCTCACCGTTTGTCCCATGGCTCGCCTCTTTCCCCGGCCAACCTCGCTGACTCGCTGTCTTCTACCTCTGCCCCGTCCTGGCCAGAATCTGCCGCAGAATGTCCTGCGCCGGCCGGTTCGACGGATCGAATCTCAGTGCATTGTTGGCATCGGTGTTGGCCGTGCTCAGGTTGCCGGCCGCCAGATCCAGTTGCGCCAGCACAACGTACGCGTTCGCTGAGGGCCCCAGCGTCAGCGACATCTGCGCCTCTTTGCGCGCCGCATCCGTATCCCCACTGCGCTCACGCACCTCAGCCAGGCCGGCGTGCGCCTCGGCGCTCTTCCCATCCGCAGCCACTGCCGACTGATACAACCTCTCCGCCTCGAGCAGCAGTCCGCGATCGAGGTATCCCGTCGCCTGCGTGCACAGCGCCCGCGCCCGATCGCGCGGAGCCAGCGCCTCCAGCCGCCCGGCATTCACCTGGTCCATCACTGCCGCGGCTTGTTTAAAGGCTGCTGCGTCAAAGGTGCGCACAATTCGTTCCAGCGGGTCAACGCCGGCTTGGCTCGACTCCGGATGGGCCGCGGCGCCGGCCGGAGCTTTCCACGCCGTCTCCAGCGCCTGCGCCTCACTGTCGCCTGGCCGCAGCTTCAGGCACTGCGCCAACTCGTTCACTGCCCCCGGCACATTTCCGTGCCGCTTCAGGCTCAGCGCAAGGTTGAAGTGGTAGTCTGCCGCATTGGGATCGGCCGCAGCCGCCTGAATAAACAGCGACGTGCCGTCTTTCCCCTGCCGGCTCACGGCCACTCCCTCGTTGTTCACCACCTCGGCCAGCGGCAGCACCCGCGCCACGTCGGCAAATGCCTCTGCGGCGGGCGCGTAATCGCCTGAAAACAGCAGCGAAAGCCCGCGGTAGAACCCAGCCTCCAGCCCATCCGCGCCGCCGTGATCCACTTTCGCAAAAGCCTCGGCCGCCTCCATATACTGCTGCTGGTTGTAATCCTCGCGGCCCAGCGCCATCCACGCCGGACCGAACCCCGGGCTCAGCTTCACCGCCTGTTCCAGGTGCCCTTGCCGTTCCGCCTGGTCCGGCTCCGTGATGCCGCGAATGTACTGCTCGAATGCATCCAGCCTGATCTCTCGCCCTGCGGCGACAAACGTCTCTTCGGACCCGTTGAATGCTGGATCGAGTTCCCGCGTCAGTTGCCAGGCCAGGGCGCTGAAGACGCCCATCAGGTCGCGCATCTCCCCGCGCACGCTCACCGCCGGCAACATGCGCAGGTTCGGCACATCCACCAGCGACGCCTGGGCCACAATGCTGGTTCCTTCGGTGGTGTAGCTGCCCACCACAATCGAATCCGCATCCAGCGTCTGCGCCAGCTTCAACGCGCTCGCCCTCGAGGGCTGGAATCCCTGCGGCAGTCCCAGATGGTCCAGAGCATACATGCGGTCCGCGCGGCTGGTCGGCTGGAATCCCGCCGAAGCGAAGCGCATGCTCAAAATCTCCGCCGCCGCTTCGCGCATCCACTCCAGGCTCGGCTGTCCCGTCCGATTGTCAAAGGGCAGAACCAGCAGCACGCGTCCGCCCGCGGAAGACCGCGCCCCACCGCCGTCACCCGGCTGCTCCTGCGCCCCGGCTGCTGCCGCCAGCACGCACAAAACCGCCAGCATCGCGCCCGCCGCAAGCCGTCGCATTTGACCCTGTCGCATTCGATTTTCCGCAATCACAACAGGTCGATTATAGGCTGTAGCGCCTGTATCGGCCCGCCGCGCGTGCGCGTCCGATTTCCCTTGGCCGCCCGCGTCTTCGCCGGTATCATCGCTCCATGTCGCCGCTCACTCCACCACCCCGTCTCAAGCCCCTGTGGCGCGTGATCGTCGAAGTCGCGTTCATCATCTTCCTCTTTTACTCGAATCTGCTTATGGGCGAGTTCACCAGCGCCAACGGCCAGGGCAAAACCCTCGCCTTCGCCCTCCACGACATCGTGACGCCCATGAACTTCCTCATCGCGCTCGCTAGCGCCCTCATCGGCTATGTGATGTTCGAATATCTGCGCCACAAATTGTGAAGCAGGTTCCAGGTGTCAGGTTTCAGCGCCTGCGCAAAAGAAGGGAAGGGAGCGTAACTGGCGAACCCGGGGGCAGAAAAACGGAGGCGGCTTTTAGGCCGGAACCAGCTACGAATGATGAACACAGAGAATTTGCCGTGGCCGGTCGCGGCTGCAATCGCTCAACTGACACCTGAAACCTGACCCCTGGAACCTGTTCTTCAGTCCGCGTACGTCGGTTCTTCCACCTTCGCCGTCTCGTTCAGCGGCTCGGGATAGTACGCGTCGCGCACGTACTGCTTCACCATGCGATTGGTATTGAAGTACGAGCCGTTGTACGCCAGCGTCGTCCGCATCAGCCGCGCCCAACCCGCTTGCGCGTCGCGGTAAAGCGGAACCACCGCCGTCTCCAGCTTGGTGTAGAGCGAGTGCGCCTCTTCCGCATCGTCGGCACCGTCTTCAATCGCCCATCCGGTAAACCCTTCAATGCAGCCCTCGATCCACCATCCATCCAGAATCGACAGGCTGGGCACGCCGTTCATCGCCGCCTTCATGCCGCTGGTGCCCGAAGCCTCATACGGCCGCCGCGGCGTGTTCACCCACACATCCACGCCGGCCGTCAGCCGCGCGCCCAGGTCCCATGCGTAGTTTTCGAGATAAATAATCCGCAGCTTGTCGTTCGAGAGCTTCGCCGCTTCCTCCACCACTTGCTGGATCAGCGCCTTGCCCGGCTCGTCCTGGGGATGCGCCTTGCCGGCATAAAGAATCTGCAATCCGCCGGCCTGAGCCGCAATCTCCTTCAGCCGCTCGGGATCGTTGAACAGCAGTGTGGCCCGCTTGTAGGTAGCCGCGCGCCGCGCAAAACCCAGGGTCAGCACCTTGGGATTGAGCACCCATCCCGTCCGCGCTCCCACCTCGGCCAGCAGCTCTTCCTTGGCGCGGTCATGCGCTGCCAGCATCGCCGCCTCGGGCACATCGATGGTGTTGCGCAAATAGAGGTTGTCCCGCCGCCACGCCGGATTGTGCTCGTCCAACATGCGCGCGACCGGCTCTGAAATCCACGTCGGCGCGTGCACGCCGTTGGTGATGGAGTCGATTTTGAACTCCGGAAACATGGCCTGCGACACCTTGCCGTGCTGCATCGCCACGGCGTTCGCATGGCGCGAAAAACGCAACGCCAGCAACGTCATGTTCAGTAATCCGTCGCGGAAGCATCCCAGCTTTTCAAGGCGCGCCGTCCGTTCGCCGCCCAGAATGCGAATCGCCTGCTCGGTCGAGAAGCGGTCGTGCCCTGCCGGCACCGGCGTGTGCGTCGTGAATACGCACTTGCGCCGCACCTGCTCGATGTCCGTTTCGCTGGCCCCGTTCTGCGGCCCTCCGCCCATCTGGCTTTCCAGCAGTGCCAGCGTCAACAGTGCCGCGTGTCCTTCGTTCATGTGGTACACGTTCACGCGCAGGCCCAGCGCATGAGCCATGCGCGCGCCGCCCATCCCCAGCACGATCTCCTGCTGCAACCGGTAATTCGTATCCCCGCCGTAGAGGTGGTCCGTCAGTCCCCGGTCCCATCCCGAATTCTCGTCGAGGTCGGTGTCGAGCAGATAAATCGGCAGCACGTGGCCGGAATGTCCGCGCATGCCATAGCGCCACGCCCGCACCGTCACCACCCGGCCTTCTATCTGCACCGTCACTCGCGCTGCCTCTTCCGTGCAAAAGTCCGCCGGGTTCCACGGCTGCACTTCCTCGCTCTGCACGCCCGTCGGGCTAAGGTGCTGCTCAAAATACCCTTTGCGGTGCACCAAGGTAAACGCTGCCAGCGGCACGCCCAGGTCGGCTGCCGAGCGCAGCGTGTCTCCGGCCAGCATTCCCAGCCCGCCCGAGTAGGTCGGCATCGATGGCTGGATGGCGATCTCCATCGAAAAATAGGCCACACGGCCGTTGTCGGGAAGTGTTTCGTAAGCAAAGGATTTCGAGGTGGTTGATTCCATATAAATTTTCTTTTCCGTGCCGCTTCAACCCGCAAACATCCGGCCCGCTGAGCCTCAGCACACGGTTCCCCATGCCTTCATCGGGGCAAATACCTCCCAAGTTTAACAAGGAACCCGCCCACTACCCGATTCCCAATCGGGCGGGGGATAGCTAGTTTGTGGGACAGACAATCTGCAGACCTCCCTGCCCAGAACGGAATCGTCTCCCGCGCCCCGATCAAGTCCGGCGCGGCGCGTCCTCGATCTGCGCTTCATTGACTCTCTGAGGCGCAAGCCGCTCCTCGCTCAGTCGACCCCGAACGTGTACAACTTCCCCTCGACGTCGATAAAGTACTCCCCACTAGCCAGCGGAGGGTCCGGGACAAGCTTGAACGAGGATTCGCCGTATCTCGTAATGACGAGGGAAATCCCTTCGGATGTGGATCGTTGCTGGCGACCGAATCCATTCTTAATCTGGACCAATTCCGCCTGCCTGTTGCTCCCCTTGACTGCAGCCGCGTAAAGGCGGACCTGTTCGACATTCTGTACTGCTAATACGAACTCTATCGTTTGGCCAGCTTTCAAGCGAAAGCTGGAGCCTGCGCCTTCGACCTGGATGAATCCCTTCGCGCCGGACCACCCCCCTTTTCCAATGGCCTTCCACTGCTCTTGTGGTAGCTTTTGGAGGATTTGGTGGGCCGAATCCAAGAGGTAAACTTGACCGATGATCTCAGGCTCGATGGGCTTGACTGCGGCAGTCTGGGCAAGTACCGCCATGGCACAGCCACAAAGCAGAAGGAATACGGCAGAACGATTCCTGTTCTTCATAGGGTGGTCCGATTGGGGTGTCAAAAACGCGCCCAGTATAGCAGTTTCCGCCGGCCACAGATATCAAGCCGCGCGCCGCGATCCATGAATCGCGAACCACAATCTGCGCCGCCGGCACCGACCCGCTACTCCAGCCCGTGCGCCCCTCCCGAGGCATGGCATACGTGAATCTGCGGAACGATCCCCGTCTGCTCCGCGTAGCGCGCGCCCAGCGCCTCGGCAAACGCCACCGCCTCGGTCTCTTCAACGAGATTAATCGTGCAGCCGCCAAAGCCGCCGCCCGTCAGCCGCGCCCCGATCAGCCCCGGCAAGTCCTGCGCCAGCGCGACCATAGCGTCGGCCTCCACGCAACTGCCATCGAAATCCTGGCTGTAACTGCGATGCGCCTCGGCCATCAGCCGTCCCAACTCCTTCATGTCGCCCCTGAGCAGCGCGGCACATGCGGCTTGCGTGCGCAGGTTCTCGCTGATCACGTGCTTGGCCCGCAGATAGCTCTTGGGCTCCATTTCGTCGCGCCACTTTTCCAAATCCTCGAGCGTGCAATCGCGCAGGAACGTCACGCCCGGCTTGTGGCTGGCAATCACCGCGCACGCCGCCTCTGACTCGCGCCGCCGCGTGGGATAATCGCCGCCCGCCACCGAGTGCTTCACCATGGTGTTGGCAATCACCAGCGCCACGTGGTCCGGAATCGGCGCCAGCTTGAAGCTCAAATCGCGGCAATCCAGCAGCAGCGCGTGATCCTTTTCAGCGTTGAGGCTGATGAACTGGTCCATGATGCCGCAATTCGCGCCCACAAACTCGTTTTCCGCCCTCTGGCAAAGCCGCGCCAGCACCGGTCCCGGATAACTCGCGCCCACAAGCGAAAGAACCGCCAGCGCTGTGGCCACCTCCAGAGCTGCCGAGCTCGACAGCCCCGACGACAGCGGCACATCGGACCAGATGCTCAAATTAAACCCGGGAATCTTATGGCCTTCGCCGGCCAGAATCGCCGTCACACCCATCGGGTAGTCGGTCCAGTCCTTCGTGCCTTTCGCCTGCACCCCGTCAAAGACTTTTTCCTCGCCCAGGTTTTCTGAGTAGATCGCGATCTTGCCGTCCGTGCGCGGCGAAATTCCCGCCAGCGTGGCAAAGTTGATCGCCGCCGGCATCACAAACCCCTCGGCGTAATCGGTGTGTTCGCCAATCAGGTTCACGCGCCCGGGCCCCACAAAAACCGCGGGCTCGGCCCCGAACCGCTCCCGGTGCATGGAACGAAATACTTTTGGATCGTGCATGACGCTTTACCTCTTCCTGAACTGCAAACTGTGAACTACGAACTATGAACTGAGAACTGCTTTTTGACAACGTTTTCTTTTACTCGCGAATCAAAAATCAGGATACCCTCTAGGCTCGACGCATTGGTTTTTACAGCTTGCGCCCGTCCCTGGAAGTTCGCATAAAAAATTGTAGTACTGGAACCCTTTCAAAGGCTCCGCAAGCCTTTGGAACTGGAATGTCTGTCGCAAACCACCGCAATCGTAAAAAGAATGATGCCAACAAATAAAGTCGTTCCGTGCCAGTCAGAGATTGGACTGATCAGCCTTGGGGGCACTCCGACAGAACAGGTATCAAGCCACTGAGCCACGAAGAAAATCCATATACCCACTAAAGCAATTCTTCGTGACCAGCGGGCCACGAGAAAAATCGGAAAAGCCATCGTTAAGGAAAGATCGAGAAGAACATCTTGCAGCGTGTCGAAGCCCACTCCCAGCACGGCAAAGCAGCCGAAGAGACTCTGAATGAGGAAGATAATCCCAGCGAGCCAATAAGCGCACCTGCTTATGGCGTGGCCGACTCCGGAGGTATCTCTGTTCGCCGTTCTTACTCTCCAAGAACTTCGCCGCACGCTGCGCTCAAGCGTTCCCAGATCTCGTCCATCCACGCCTCGTGCTCCGGCTTCATCAGCACAGAGCGCAGGCAGGTGAGGGTGGGTGCCCCCGGTCCCTCGCTTTTGGGGACCGGGGAGCTAAGCCCAAACCACGACCCCGGCAATTGTACTAAAGCCAGATGCAATCCTCGCCTGGCGCACGCATCGAACACACTCCGCGCCTGCTCAGATGCCTTTCGAAGGTCCGCCGCACGCAGTGCCAATGCCCAGACAACAATGTCCAACTCAGGCGGGTGCCCCCGGTCCCTCGCATTTGGGGACCGGGGAGCAACGCCGCCCAACGCAACGAACCTCACGTCTTCCCGCACTCTCCGATCCAGTTCGAGCGCCGCCCGCCGTCCCCGCCTCATCCCCTCGGCAAACGCTCCGTCCCTCGTGAGCGGCAGCAGCCGTTGCGTCGCCCACAGCGCCACCGCCGCCGCGCCCGCACGCGAGCACTCCAGACTGATCTCGCCCAAATGCAGCTGTTTCGACGTGAAGTAGGTGTAGGGAGAATCATGCTTATAAAACTGCCCCACGCAGTGGTCCTTGAACAGCACGCACCCGCAGCCATACGGTTGCAGCCCGTGCTTGTGCGGATCGATCACGATGGAGTCGGCGCGTCCGATGGCCGCATAGGCCCGCCGCGCCGGCTCTTCCAAACAGTCTTCAATCAGCCCAAAATACCCGCCATACGCCGCGTCCACATGCACCCGCGCGCCGTAGCGCCCGGCCAGCGCCAGAATCTCCTCCAGCGGATCCACGGCGCCCATCGCGGTCGTGCCCAGGGTCGCCACTACCGTGCCCACGCCGCCCTTGCGCAATTCGTCTTCCAGCGCCTCCAAGCTCATCCGCCCGCGCCCGTCCGTGGCCACGCTCGCAAATTCGAGCTTCAACACGCCGCTGATCCGGTGGTGCGTGTAATGCGCCTGCTCCGAGCCCACAATCCGACGGCCCGGGCTCAACTGTCCCGCCATCCACAGCGCCTCAAGGTTGGCAAAAGTCCCACTCGACGTCAGGTGGCCCAGATACTCCTTCCATCCGAACATCCCTGCGATCTCCCGCACCGCCTCGATCTCCATCGCCGAACTCGCCCGGCCCCCGTCCAGCGCGTGGTTGTTGGGATTGATCTTCATGGCCAGGGCGTAGGCTGCCCGCGCCACCGGATGCGGCGGTTTCATCATCTGCCCGGCATACAAGGGATGGAAATAAGGGTAGTTATCACCCAGCCGGCGCGCCGTCTCCTCAAGAACCTGCGCCATGGCCTCCGCGCTCGCGCCCGGCTGCGGCTCAAACTTTGGCAGGGAGCCAAACTCCGCCTCCAGGACCTCGGTGGCGTGGGCCAGTAACGAGAGGAAAGGATCGTGCGGCATCGCGACCCCTCACCTTATCACAGGTCGCCCGCTCAGTACCGCCCGTCTCCCGACCGGATGTAGTGGGGGCCTCCCAACCCCCGCAGGGCGGCAATGAATCTGAGAGAAACACGAGCCAAGCCATTATGAATCAATAGTTTCAGAACGGGAAAAGCACCTGCCACCTACGTCGCACATTTCCTGCATGTTTTTTTGACGATGATGATACACTGTGGTCAGCGTTAGAACCGATTCGGGCGTGAGCAGTACTCGCCCAAACGCGTTTTAGGGACTCCGTTATTCGAAGCCTCCAACGCAAAGTCGGCGCGACCAACAGGGCGCGGCGACCTTGTAAGAAGCTGAAAATTGACTGATTTCCTAAAGCGCCGGAACCAAGCAAGATTCTGCCAGTGTTCGCTCCGATTCATCCAGCGCAATTCAATCCCAGGAAATACGCAACAATGGAACAAGGTACTGTGAAGTGGTTCAACGACGCGAAGGGCTTCGGCTTTATTTCGCGCCAGAACGGCGAAGATGTCTTCGTGCATTACTCTGCAATCAACTCAAGTGGTTTCAAGAGCTTGCAAGAGGGTCAAGCCGTGCAGTTTAACGTCGTGAAGGGCCCCAAAGGCTGGCAGGCTGCCGACGTTCAGCCTCTCTAAACCTGATTAGCCGGATTCCGGCAGAATCTAGCTCGAAACAGCAAAGAGCTGGGAGCGCTACTGGTGACAACCAGGAGCTATCCCGGCTTTTTGCGTTTTTTTAGCCGATATTCGGGACCTAAACGCCGCCGGCCTCACCAACTCCTCGATCTGGCTCGTCGGCTCGCTGCCTCGCTGACTTGCTGCCTTCCCCGCAACCTTCTATCCTCAGAAGTTGGCCGCATTTTTTCTTATCCGGCGGCCGCCAAAAGGTTTCCATCACACCCATGAGCACGAATATGATCGCCGTACACCTGCCCGACGGATCCATCCGCGAAGTGCCTTCCGGCACAACGCCTCTCGACATCGCCAACTCCATTTCGCCCCGCCTGGCCGCAGCCAGTGTCGCCGCGCGCATCACGCCGTTCACCGCAGCCTTCGTCCAAGACCCCGCCCCTGACGGCCAGTCGGACGGCCAGCCGCCAGAAAGTTCCGACGAAGCCTCGATGTACGCCGCCGAAGATGCCGCCGCGCCGCGCCTGGTCGATCTCTCTGCGCCGCTCGCCTCCGACATCAAGCTCGAGCTCGTCACTGAGAAGGATCCCGACGCGCTGAAGGTTCTGCGTCACTCCGCCGCGCACGTACTGGCTACGGCTGTCCTCGAGCTCTTCCCTGAGACCAAGCTCGGCCACGGCCCCGCCACCGACTCCGGTTTCTTCTACGACTTCTATCGCGCCCAGCCCTTCACGCCCGAAGACCTCGCCGCCATTGAAGCCAAAATGGCAGAGGTCGTCGCGCGCAACGACCCATTCATCCACGAATTTGCGCCAAGAGATAAGAGCCTGGAAGGCTTCAACAAAGACGGCGACTTCATGAAGACGCACTTCGTCACCAAGTTCACCGCGCCCGGTTCCGAGGTCAGCTTTTATCGCAACGGCAAATTCATCGACTTCTGCCGCGGTCCGCACGTGCCCTCCACCGGCCGCGTCAAGGCCTTCAAGGTCACCAGCCTCGCTGGCGCTTACTGGCTCGGCGACGAGAAGAATCCCCAGTTGCAGCGCGTCTACGGCACCGCCTTCTTCTCAAAGAAAGATCTCGACCAGCACTTCGAGCGCCTGGAAGAAGCCGCGCGCCGCGATCATCGCGTCCTGGGCAAACAACTCGATCTCTTCAGCATTCAAGAGCTCGCCGGCGCGGGTCTCATCTTCTGGCATCCCCGCGGCGCCGTCATCCGCAAATTGATGGAAGACTGGATGCGCGAGGAGTGCCTGCGCCGCGGCTACCTGCTCGTCTACACGCCGCACGTGATGCGCCGCGACCTATGGAAGGTCTCAGGCCACGACGGCGTGTATTCCAAGGACATGTTTCCGCCCATGAAGCTGGACGACGCCGAGTACCGGCTGAAGCCGATGAATTGTCCCGGTCACGTTCTCATCTACAAGAACTCGCCCAAGAGCTATCGCGATCTACCGCAGCGCTACGCCGAATTCGGCAATGTCTACCGCTACGAGCGCTCCGGGACCATGCACGGCCTGTTGCGCGTCCGTGGATTTACTCAAGACGACGCGCACATCTTCTGCACGCCCCAGCAGATTGAGAGCGAAGTGATCGCGTGTCTCGACTTTGCCGAGGCCGTTCTGAAAACGTTCGGATTCAAGGAGTATCGTGTCGAGCTCTCCACGCGCGACCCGCTCAAGGGCGGCGATTTCATGGGCACTGCGGAGAACTGGGCGCATGCCGAAGGCGCGCTGAAAAAAGTGCTCACCGATCGCGGCCTCACCTTCAAGACCTTCCCCGGCGAAGCCGCCTTCTACGGCCCCAAGATCGACATCAAGCTCGTCGATGTTCTCGGCCGTCTCTGGCAGCTCTCCACGGTTCAGTTCGACTTCAACCTTCCCGCGCGCTTCGAGCTCGAGTATGTCGGCGAGGATGGCGAGCGCCATCAGCCGGTCATGGTGCATCGCGCTCTCTTCGGATCCGTCGAGCGCTTTTTCGGCGTGCTCATTGAACACTACGCCGGAGCCTTCCCGCTCTGGCTCGCGCCGGTGCAGATCGGCCTGGTGCCTATCAGCGAGAAGCACACCGCCTACGCGGCCAAAGTCGAAACCGCACTCAAAGACGCCGGTTTCCGCGTGGAGACTGACATTCGCAACGAAAAGATGAACGCCAAGATCCGCGACTTCGCCAACCAGAAGACGCCCTACATCCTCGTCTTCGGCGATAAGGAAGAAGGCGGCGCAGCGGTCAGCGTCCGCACCCGAGGCAAAGGCGACCAGGGCTCCATGCCGCTGGCCGACTTCATCGCCAAAGCCACCGCACTGGTTGAGATGCAATCGATGGAGTTGTAGAGTTCCCGCTGGGAGCGGTGGAACTGCCGCGAAAAAAGTTTGCCGGAGGTCGCCATGCTGCGTGACGTACGCGCCGACGACGCATTCTCAATCAGCGAAATTTACAACCACTACGTCCAGCACACGCCCATCACCTTTGAAGAAATCCCCGTTACGCCCGACGATATGCGCGCGAGAATCCTGAACACCGCGTCCGCATTGCCCTGGTTGGTAAGCGAAGAAGACGGCAAGCTCATCGGCTACGCCTACGCCTCCCAATGGAGAGAGCGCTCGGCCTATCGCCACTCTGTCGAGGCCGCCGCGTATCTGCATCCCACCGCGGTTGGCAAGGGCAAAGGCACGGAACTCCTCGGGGCTCTCCTCACTGAACTGCGCACGCGTCAGATCCATTGCGTCATGGGCGGCGTCGCGCTGCCGAATCCGGCCAGTATCGCCCTGCTTGAAAAGTTCGGACTCCGTCAGGTGGCCCACTTCCGCGAGGTCGGCTACAAATTCGCCCATTGGATCGACGTTGGCTACTGGCAGCTTGTGCTCTGAAGGCCACGCCGGCCCATCGAGAGCAAACTCCAGTAACCACATCCACAGCGAGCGGTGATCTCCGCACTTGCCTCCAATCAAATCTCTGCTATTGTTCCATGTACCGGAAAACTTCTTTCATGCATGGGCCTCTAGCTTCTTTAACTCTGTCGTCTGCGCGCGCCATCAATGGCCGGCGCCTGTTGGTTTGGGCTGCGGCCTGCTGTTTGATTGCGCTGATTTCTGCGTCTACGTCTGCGCAGGACAAGACCGCAACCGCGCCACCAACCGGCGCCACATCCTCTCAGAACCAGACCGCAACTCCCTTTATCGGACCCGTAAAGCCGCCCGACTACTCCAAAGAGGCTCTGGTCTTTGAAAAGCTGTACACCCGCATCCGCGAGGAGGCGGATGGCACCGGCACGCGCCAGCTCACTGCGCGAATCCGCATTCAGGCTGACGCCGGCGTCAAGGCGCTGGCGGTGCTCACATTCTCGTATACAGAGTCCAGCCAGCAAATAGACGTTGCCTATGTCCGCGTCATCAAGCCCGATGGGTCCGTGGTGACTACGCCGCCCTACAACATCCAGGACATGCCGGCCGACGTCTCACGGGAAGCCCCGATGTATTCCGATATCCACCAGAAACATATTGCCGTGAGGGGATTAGGTGTGGGCGACACCCTGGAATACGAAATCACCCTCAACACTTTCAGGCCGGAGGTTCCAGGCCACTTTTGGTTCGAAGTCGACTTTGCAAAGGATCAAATCGTCCTCGACCAGGAACTCGATCTCGATGTTCCGGCCGACAAACCCGTCACGGTGGTGAGCGCCGACCTGCAGCCTGCCGTCACCGCAGCCGGAGGCCGCAAACTCTACCACTGGGCCGGTTCCAATCTCGCACGGCCCGATCCCGATGCGCCGCCAAAATCGGAAAAGAACTGGAAACCCACCGTTCAGGTCACCACTTTCACCACCTGGGGCCAGGTCGGCGCGTGGTACGCCTCGCTTCAAAAAGATTCACTCGCCATCACTCCGGCGATCCAGGCGCGCGCCGATACGCTCACAAAAGGGTTGAACTCCGATCAGGACAAGCTCCGCGCCATCTTCAACGACGTGGCTCTGCACATCCACTACGTTGGCCTCGAATTCGGCATCGGCCGCTATCAGCCGCATCCGGCTGACGACGTACTCTCCAACGAATACGGCGACTGCAAGGATAAGCACACGCTTCTCGCCGCACTCCTCAAAGCCGCTGGCATCGAGGCATGGCCGGTGCTCATCTCGTCTGAGCATGATCTTGACTCTGCCATTCCCTCGCCTGCCCAGTTCAACCATGTCATCACCCTGGTGCCGCTCAACGGCAAACTTATTTGGATGGACTCCACGGAAGAGGTTGCGCCGATTGGTGTTCTCGCGGGCACGTTGCGCGACAAGCAGGCCCTTACCATTCCTGTTGCAAAGCCAGCGTATCTTGAGCGGACGCCGGCCGATTTGCCTTCACCCCGGACCATTCGCGTCGAGATTCATGGCTCCTTATCCGACCATGGACTCTTCACCGGCAAGATTGCCGAGACCTCTGACGGCGATGTCGGCGTAGATTGGCGCGTGGCCTTTCGCCGGGTCCCGCAGTCCCAGTGGAAGGAACTTGTCGAAAGAATTGCGCATTCGGAGGGTTTCGGTGGAGAGGCTTCCAATCCGCAGGTTTCCGACGTCGAGAAGATCGACGAGCCATTTCACTTCGAATTCGATTATTCGCGAGAGAAGTATTACAAGTGGGACGACAACGATACTTCGCACTGGATTGACGCTCCCATGATGCCCCTTGGAGGCGAATTGCCTCCGGGCATCAAGGTGAAGAAGCCCGCCGACGATCCCGACCTCGGCGCCACGGGCGAGACTCTTTATCATTCGACCCTGAAACTGCCCGACGGATGGACCTTGACTCCGCCCGGCAATGTCAACATCGTTGCAGACTGGGCGGAGTACCACTCAACGTACGCCTTCGCCAACGGAGTCTATACCGTCGAGCGGCGCTGCCTGATCAAAAAGACAACGGTCCCGCTCGCGCAATGGGAGCAGTTCCTGGCCTTTCGCCGAAGCTTGGGGTCGGACGAGGATACTCAGGTCTTGATCTCGCCGCCCAGGCCCCAGGGCCGCCACAAAAACTAAACGCTGCTCGACGGACCTGGACGCAACCTCCGTCGCGCCCACCAACTCCGCTGCTCTAAGCGCGAATCACCCCCCTCCACTGCACCACAGCCAGTTCTCGCGGCTCCCTATTAGCCAAGTCTGCGGGCTCCAGCCTGGGACTGTTTCAAAGTCAAGCCAGCGGAGGGGTGAAAATCCTCCCAAACAACTGAAAACAAGGTAGATATGTCCCTCGCGAAACGTGCCGGTTATTTCCCCGTTTGACGCAGAATAAGAGACGGGGCTGGTAAAGGAACAATCTTCGACCGCTCAGGTGGTTCGAGAACTCATAAATCCTTTGGAATGAAGACTTTATAGGATGCCTCTCTTTTAGAATCAGTAACTTACGGAGATCCCCCCACTCCATAACTCCTTTACTGTGAAGACTTTAGGTTCAAAGTAGGATGGGAGATGGGGGAGGGGGGAGGGGGGCTTATCAAAAGAGGAAACACCCGCTCTGCGGCAGGAGCTGCGGGGCGCCATCTCACCAGCTCGACCCGGTATCCCATTGCTGCCCAATCCACCGGCCGAAGGCGTCTGCCCCACCGCGGGCGGTCAGGCGTTAATCGCCATCCCCTCCACCGCGCCGTAGCCGTCCAGCATAGCCTCGCTCAGAGTGGGGTGTGCGTGGATGGTGAACATCAGCTCGTCCACCGTCCCCTCGAGTTCCATCACCGCAACCGCTTCGGCAATCAACTCCGTGGCCTGCGGCCCGATGATGTGTACGCCCAGGATCTCGCCGTACTTGGCATCGGCAACCACCTTCACAAAGCCATCGTGGCTGTCCACAATGGTCGCCTTGGAGTTGCCCGCAAAGGGAAACTTGCCCACCTTGATTTCGTGGCCCTTTTCTTTGGCCTGCGCCTCGGTCAAGCCCGCCGAGCCGATCTGCGGCTCCGTGTACGTACAGCTCGGAATGCGATCGCGCCGCACCGGCCGGTACTTCCGCCCCGCAATTTTCGCCATCGCCACCATGCCGCTCATTGCGCCCACGTGCGCCAGTTGCGGCAGCCCCGCCACAATGTCGCCGATGGCATACACGCCCGGCTCGGCCGTCTCCTGCGCCTCATTCACCTTCACCGATCCGCGCTCCAGCTCCACCTTGGTTTTTTCCAGGCCGATGCCGCTCGTCAGCGGCCCGCGCCCCACGGCCACCAGCACCTTCTCGGCCTCTTTCACCTGCGGCTTTCCATTCGCGTCCGTATAGCTCACCTTCACGCCCGCAGCCGTCTTCTCCACCTTCTCCACTTTCGCGCCGGTCTGCGTCTCAATGCCGCGCTTGCGGAAGACTCGCGCCAGTTCTTTCGAAATCTCCTCGTCTTCGACCGGAACCATGCGCGGCAGAAACTCCAGAATCGTCACCTCGCTGCCGAAGCTGCGGAAGATGGAGGCGAACTCCACGCCCACCGCGCCCGCGCCGATCACGATCAGCGACTTGGGCGGCGCGCTCAGACTCAGAATCTCGATGTTGGTCAGGATGGTCTCGTCCGCCTTCAATCCCGGCAGAAGCTTGGCCTCCGATCCGGTCGCAATCATCAGGTTCTTCGCCTTCACCGCGCTCTTCTGGCCGTTCGCTTCCACTTCTACGGTGTGAATGCCGCCCTGCGCGGGTCCAGTCAGCCTTCCAAAACCAGGAATCACGACGATCTTGTGCTTCTTCATCAGGAACTCGAGGCCCTTCACGTGCTTTGCGATAATCGCGCTTTTGCGCGCCAGCACCGCGGCCCAGTCGAGCGACCGCGCCTCAACGCCCTTGATGCCAAACTCCTCGGCTTCTTTCAGGTAGTCCCACAGCTCGGCGTTGAAGAGCAGCGCCTTGGTGGGAATGCAGCCCACGTGCAGGCACGTTCCACCCAGCTTGGGACTGGCGTCGATCAACGCCACCTTCAGCCCGTACTCAGCGCCGCGAATCGCCGCCGTATAACCCGCTGGTCCGCCGCCGATCACCGCCACGTCGTAAATCGTCTCTGCATTCGTTTCTGGCAAGGGAAGCTCCATTCAGGCGCTCGCCAAGGCGAGCGCCGCACATCCATGGTTAGTCTAAATTGGGCCTACTCTGAATTGGATTCCGCATCGCGGCCTGCGGCTTCAACGCGCCTTCGCCAGAGCCTCCTGAACCAGAGCCCCGGCTTCCCGCACCGTTTCCGCCTCATCTCCGAACCGCTCCATCCAACGCACCTCAGGCTCGCGCCGGAACCAGGTCATCTGCCGTTTCGCGTAGTTGCGATGCCCCTGCTGTGCAGCCGCAATCGCTGCCTCCTCGCTCAACGTCCCGTCCAGCACACCGCAGGCCTGACGGTAGCCCAGCGAATCCAGCGCCTTCACCGGCCCGTATCGTTCGAGCAGCCCGCGCGTCTCCTCGATAAGACCGGCGGCAAACATCGCCGCGCAGCGCTGGTTCAGCCGGTCATAGAGGGCATTTCGCGGTGGGTTCAGCCCGATGCGCAGGAGCCGAAACCCGGTCAGCGGATCGCGCGCCATCACTTCCGACATCGGCATTCGCGCCGCCAGGCACACCTCAATGGCGCGAATCAGCTTGGGCGTGTCGTTCGCGTGAATCCGTTCTGCCGTCGCCGCGTCCAGCTTTCGCAGCAATCGGTGCAGCCACGCATTTCCGTGGCGTTCCACGCTTCGGCGCAAGCGGGTCCGCACCTCTTCCTGGCGCGCCGGCCCGGCAAACAGCCCCTCCGTCAGCGCTCTCAGATACAGCCCCGTCCCGCCAGTCACAATCGGCATGCGGTGCTCACGCACTTTGATCTTTTGGAGGGATTCACGGGCGAGGCGGGAGTACGCGCCCGCGGTGAACGGATCATCGGGATCGGCCACGTCGATCAAATGGTGCAGCACGCGCGCCCGCTCTTCGCGCGTAGGTTTCGCCGTGCCCAATTCCATGCCACGATAGACTGCCACCGAGTCGCAACTCACAATCTCGCCGCCGAAGCGCTCCGCGAGCGCCAGCGAGAGCGCGGTCTTCCCGCTCCCCGTCGGCCCGAGCAGAATCACCGCCAGCGGAAGCGCACTCTTCTCTATCGCTTTAGCGTTCACGGAATCCTCGTACTCACCTATCATGCGCATGGTTCGCCAGAAACCGGCGGTATGATCAAGCCCCCAGGAGCTGACAACCGCAGAGGCTATCATCCTCTGCAAGTTCTTGCGTCGTCCCTACGGGACTCCGAATCTGCTCTGTGGAATCAGCTTTCCCCACGCTAAAGCGCGGGGCTAACAACCACTGCGCCTCCGGCGCGCACTGGCAACTGAGGACTGCGAACTATGAACTCACGCTACCATCGCCACCAGCCGGCGGGAAAAATCCACCTCGGATTAGTATGCAGCAGCCACCAAAGGCAGATTGCCCCGGCCAGAATCACCAATCCGAAGACCTGGTTGCGCCGGAATGCGCGGGTCTGCTGATCGCGCGCCTCTTTCTCGGCAACCTGCTGGCTATACGGCTTGATGCGGGTCTCGACCACTGTGCTCTTCTCACAAACTCCGGTGCGGCGAAGACTTCCGCGCATCCGGCATCAGTATAGGTGAACGCCGTCTCTTCGATTGCGTCGCATCCCGTTTGACTTCCCACCCCTCCATTGCCGACCATAGTTTTTCTGGTCCTGGATGAGTTTGGTGGGAAGGAAAGTGAAATGAAAGTCTTGATCCTTGGTTCGGGAGGCCGTGAACATGCCCTGGCCTGGGCTATCGCGCGTAGCCCGCGCGTTCCTGTGGTGGTGTGTGCGCCCGGCAATGGCGGCATGGCCGAAAGGTTCCGCTGCGTTCCTGTTGATCTCAACGACCTCAACGCCATGGTCCGCCTGGCCGAGGCGGAGCAGCCCGCTCTCACCGTCGTAGGTCCGGAGTTGCCGCTCTCGCTGGGTATTGTCGACGCCCTCCGCGATCGCGGCCTGCGCGTTTTTGGTCCCACGCGCGCCGCCGCCAGACTCGAATCCAGCAAAGGCTTTGCCAAGCAGTTTTTGCAGCGCCACAACATCCCCACGCCCCACTACGCCGTTTGCGCGAACGCCGCGGAAGTCGAGAAGGCCATCGACATGTTTCATGCGCCTATCGTGGTCAAGGCCGACGGCCTGTTCGCGGGCAAGGGCGTCATCATCTGTTCCTCGCGCAATACCGCCGCCGAAGCCGCGCAGGGACTTTTCTCCGGAGCTTTGCTGGGCGAGGCCGCACAGCAGATCGTCATTGAGGAGTTCCTCGAGGGCGACGAGGTCAGCTTTCTCTGCCTCAGCGACGGCAAACACGTGACTCCGCTCGTGCCTGCGCAAGATCACAAGCGCATTGGCGAGGGCGATACGGGCCCCAACACCGGCGGCATGGGCGTCTACTCCACCGATACGCTTCTCGATCCCGCCATGTCGGAGTGGATTCTGCGCCACATTGCCGAGCCCACGGTCGCAGGCATGGCCGAAGAGGGCACGCCCTTTACCGGCGTGCTGTACTGCGGGCTCATGATGACTGCGCGCGGGCCGCAGGTGCTCGAATTCAACGCACGCTTTGGCGATCCTGAGACTCAGGCCATTCTGGTCCGTCTCGAAAGCGATCTCCTGGACGTACTGGACGCCTGCGTCGACAGCCGCCTGGCCGAGACGCCGCTCAACTGGTCTCGCGGTGCGTCGGCGTGCGTGGTGGCCAGCTCCGGCGGCTATCCGGGCAGCTACAAAACCGGCCTGCCCATCAACGGCCTCGCCGCAGCGGCCCAGGTTCCCGGCGTCGAGGTCTTTCACGCGGGAACCGCGCTCAAAAACGGGCACATGCTCACGGCTGGTGGCCGGGTGCTCGGCGTCACCGCCGCTGCGGACTCGCTCCGCGAGGCGCTGGCTCGCGCCTACCAGGCCATGGAAGAAATTGCTTTTGAGGGAATGTATTATCGGCACGACATCGGACACCGCGCACTGAAACAAAAGCAAGTCGGCAAGTCAGCCGGTTAGCAAGTCAGCCGGATGCCACGTTGCTGACTCGCTATGGGAGGTCGAAATATGAGCGTTGGCATTTCGCTGGAAGAGCTGTTGGCCTGGAACGAGCAGTCCAGTGCCTATTGGAAGACGCACCTCGAGACCAACCCTGCGCTGCTCGAGCTGCCCTGCGACATCGGCGGCACGGCGAATGTGCAGGGATTCGTGCGCCATATCTGGGGAGCGGAGCTGCGCTGGAGCCAGCGCCTCGCCAGCCTACCGGTAGCCGACAGAGAAAAGCTTCCCGCCGGGCCGCTCGATGCGCTCTTCGACCTGCATGGCCAGGCCGTTGCCATCTTCCGCAACCTGCTCGCCGCCCCGGAACAAACCTGGAGCGAGCCTTTCGTGCTCGATTTCGATTGGGTGCCTCCGGAGCAGCGCACCGTCTCGCGGAGGAAGATTGCCGTGCACGCGCTGTTCCACAGCCAGCGCCACTGGGCGCAACTCGCAACGTTGGTGCGCAGTGCCGGTTTCCCCTCGAAATTCAGGGGCGACCTCCTGTTTAGTCCTGCGCTGCGCTAGGGGCTGCGCTGGGCACTGCAGCAGGGGGCGGATTCGCCTGCTGCCGCTGGAAGCACGAGCGGCACAGCACAGGTCTGCCCTGTGTCGGCTTGAAGGGAACAGTGGTCTCCGCGCCGCAATCCGAGCACGTCGTGCGCGTTTCGGGCCTCACCCGTTGCGATCCGCGCGCGCGCTTCGCCTTGCACTGCTTGCAGTGTTTGGGGTCGTTCTTGAATTGTTTATCGTGAAAAAAGAGCTGCTCGCCGGCCGTAAAAACGAACTCGGCGCCGCAGTCGACGCACTTCAGAACTCGATCGGTGAATTCCATGGCCAGCTTGCCTCGCAGGGAATCACACCGAAATCGGTCACGGCTCGATCAAGAACTTGCCGGTCTCGGCTCCCTGTCCTCTTTCTGGTGGCACAACAAGGGCCCGGACCGCACGAAAAGTTGAGCGGTATGTAAATCTCTGCCCGGCAATCAGGGCAGCTTAGAACCTGCACGCTCGCTGCGTGCTGAACGGCCATTCGCGCTTTTCTGGCTTCTGCAGGGCTTCAGCATTGCGCGGCGTGGCCCTTGGGGGGCGGGGACCCGTCATGAGAGCGCTAAGGCTGCGATCGACAGAAACTGGAGAAACGCTACAGTTTATAGCGCCGCCGCGCCGTACCGTTCCAGTCTTCTTTCGGCGTTTGGCGGCTTTCGTCTGCTTCTTTCGAAAGCCGCCTGAACGGTCAATCTCGCGGCGGGTGATCAATTCAATCCTGCTCTTTACGAGCCTTCTTACGATTCCGCTTGCGCGCAAGGGCTGCCTTGACGCGACGCTTCTCACCGGGCTTCAGGTAATAGGAGTGACGCTTGACTTCCTTGATGATGTCCTCCGTCTGTACCTTCCGCTTGAACCGGCGCAGCGCATTTTCCAGCGGTTCGCCTTCCTGTACGCGAACCTCAGCCAAAACTTCCACCTCCAAACCTGCCTGTAAGGCTTCTTTATGATGATAACCGAGTTTTGATCCGTGACCAAGATGTTCTTTTTCCGTGAGTTTCGCTCATCGGGCTTGTCTCTAGCCTCTTTGCTGCCACCATTTTGGCCGGGCGTCCCGCGTCAGAGTGCGCTTGCCCACCAAGTCTCTGGAGACATCTAAACTTGCAAAAGAGGTCGCCCAGGAGCCCATCATGATTCGAACCTATCGGGGGCGCTCGCCCCAGATCCCTTCCAGTTGCTACATCGACGTCTCGGCGCAGATCCTCGGCGACGTGTTGTTGGGCGAGCGTTCCTCGGTCTGGATGAACGCCGTCCTGCGTGGTGACGTCAATTCCATCCGCGTCGGCTCCTGCTCCAACGTGCAGGACTGCAGCGTCCTCCATGGCCAGCGCAACCGTTATCCCGTCATCGTGGGCGACTGGGTGACCATCGGCCACAATGCCACCGTCCACGGATGTGTCGTCGAAGACATGTGCGTCATTGGCATGGGCGCGCGCGTCCTCAACAACAGCCGCGTTGGCGAGGGCTGCATCATAGCCGCCGGCTCCGTGGTCCCCGAAAATACCGTCGTTCCTCCGCGCACGCTTTGGGCCGGCGTCCCCGCCAAGCTCCGCCGCGAAATCACCGACAAGGACCGCGAACTGATCCGCGAATACGCGCAGAATTATCTCGACTACGTGGAAATCTATCTCAACGAACCCCCGCGGATCCTCTAGTCGGTAGCGTCACGTCCCGCACGCAAGGCCGCCGAGAATGACGGCGCTGTCATCTTCGCGCATTTGCTTCAATTTCGTTGACATGTGCCCACCTGGAAGGGTCGGATGGTAGATGTTTGAATCCGTAGCCCCATTTGAAAGCCCATGCCGAGAGACTGGTTTCGACATCTTCCACAAGCCGCGCGGCCCATCGTTGCGCGTCTCTTCCTGGTCGCGGCCCTTGCATTGAGCTTTGGCATGCTCGCGCCCGCGCAGGAACAGACCGCGCATTCGGCAGAGAACCTCTCCGCGGGGCTTCCCGATGCGCCGGCGCCGCAAACTCCTGCTCCGGACGATGTGACGGTTCGCAATTTGCCGTGCAATCTTCTGCGCGATCAAGGAGCCATTTGGACCAGCCCTGCTCACATCCGCAGGCGCGACCTGCAGTGGCTCTTGCCCCTGGCCGCAGCGGCCGGAGTCGCCTTCGCTACCGACCAGCACACCATGACGCAGGTCGTCTCGCGCGATCCCTCGTTCAATCAGGCGAACATCAACACCTCCAATGTGCTCATCGGCAGTTGGATCGCCGTCCCGGCTGCCGTTTACGGTTTTGGCCACGCTCGCCAGGACGAGCACGCACGCCAGGCGGGCATTCTTACCGGCGAGTCGATGGTGGATGGAGTTGTGGTGGTAGAGGTGCTCAAGCTGATGCTCCTGCGCGAGCGGCCGAGCATCGATAACGCGCGCGGGCAATTCTTCAAGACGAAAGCAGGAGTCGATTCGTCCTTCCCATCGGAGCACAGTGTCGTCTCCTGGTCCGCCGCATCCGCGCTTGCCGCCGAGTACCCTGCGCCCTGGACGCAATTCGCGCTCTACTCCGCGGCAACCGGCGTAAGCCTCACGCGCGTGATGGGGCAGCAGCACTTCCCCTCCGATGTGCTTGTGGGCAGCTCTATCGGATGGCTCATCGGCCACAACGTTGTCCGCCACCACCACAAAAACAGGGGGTAGGGAGTAGCCAATAGGGAATAGAAGGCGGACGCCTTGCGGCTTCCCGCTTCCTTGCTCCCCGCTTTTCTACTCCCTACTTCCTATTGGCTATTCCCTGTACTTATGGGATTTCGCCCAGAGAAGAACTTGCGCTGGTGCCAGTAGGGATACACCGGCTCGACGGCGCTCGCCTTGTCCAGCGCTGCTACTTGGGCCGCAGTCAGATTCCATCCCGCGGCTCCCAGATTCTGCCGCAGTTGTTCCTCATTGCGCGCGCCGATAATTACGGACGAGATCGTCGGCCGTTGGAGGAGCCAGTTCAGCGCAACCTGCGGCACGGTCTTGCCGTTCTCTGCTGCCGCTGCATCCAGGGCGTCGACCACTTTGTACAAATGCTCCACGGGCACAGTCGGCCCGGCATCGGCGATGGTGTGCAGGCGGCTCACGTTGGGCAGCGGCTGCCAGCGGCGGATTTTGCCCGTCAGGCGTCCCCAGCCCAGCGGGCTCCAGATCAGCGCGCCCACTTTCTGGTCGAGCCCCAGCGGCATCAGTTCCCACTCGTACTCGCGGCTCAGCAGCGAGTAGTACACCTGGTGCGCCACAAAGCGCATCCAGCCGTAGCGGTCAGCCATCGCCAGCGACTTCATCAGGTGCCAGCCGGAAAAATTCGAGCAGGCGATGTAGCGCACCTTGCCCTCGCGCACGAAAGTATTGAGCATTTCCTGCACTTCCTCAATCGGAGTCAGCGCGTCGAAGCCGTGCAGGTGATAGATGTCCACGTAGTCGGTCCCCAGCCGCCGCAGGCTGCCCTCGAGCGCGCGCCGCAGATGGTAGCGCGAGGAGCCCTCGTCGTTCGGGCCCGGGCCCGATGGAAATCCTGATTTCGTTGAGATAAGCGCCCGATCGCGCTTGCCCGCGAGAGCTTTGCCCAGAATTTCTTCCGAGCGGCCTTCGGAGTAGCCGTCGGCGGTATCGAACAGGTTCACGCCGGCTTCAAAGCAGATGTCGATCAGGCGTCGCGCCTCTTCGACTTCGGTTTCGCCGAATCCCTTGAAAAACTCATTGGTTCCGCCAAACGTCGCGGTGCCAAAACTCAGTGCTGAAACCTTGAGGCCGGAGCCTCCCAGAAGTCTGTATTCCATGCGCACTAGGATGCATCGTACGGCGGGAAGATGCAACTAGCGTCGAGCCTGTTCCCTGTTCCCTGTCCTTTTCACTCCGGCCGCAGATTCAATCCAAAATCCGCCGGGTCGCCGAGCAGCGTGAAGTAGTAGTCATCCCTGGGATAGGGATTGTAGACATTCATGCCGCTCACCTTGGAGATCTTCTTCCAGCGCGGATTGGTGTGGTCGTTTCCCGTCAGGTCCATGAAGGTGAATGTGCGCCACGGCCACACCCTGATGTAGTTTACCCGCACCTCGGGCACGCTGAGCTTCTCGCCGGTTACCGTGCCGTAAACACGCACAAGCGATAGTGCCGGAATCGCCGCGGGGTCTGCTTTCAACCTGGCTGTAAAATCCCCGCTCCCGGTCCACTGCACCAGCATGATATGGCAGTCGGTCATGCCGTCAAAGTACTTGTGCTCCACAAGCAGCGTCACGTCGCCGCCGGGTTGCGCCGGCGGCGTAATGCCGCGCACAATCCCGAACCACGCTACGTAGGTCCCGGTCTTCCCGTGGATCGAGTAGCTGTGACTCATGTCGCCGTTGATCTTCTCTGCGTCACTCAGCCGGGCAAAATAGGATGCTTCCATCTCCGTCGGCCTGTAGGAACAGGTGGCCAGCGTGCCGGTCGGCGTCAGCACCTTCACCGGCTGGATTTCCATCGGCGTCTGCGCCACCGCCGTGAAGGCTGAAACAGCGCAAAACGCAATTGCGAGTCCACGGGGTCTCATCTCGCCCTTCTTTCCGGAAAGCGTTAATGGTTTAGACGTGGCGCTCTTCGGGATTGTTCCCGATGGATTCCTGAAAATACCCTCGAAATCAAAAGCCCCTCGCTGCCATCTCCGAGGGGCCTTTTCATTCACATATGCGGCGGCTCGGGTCTCGCTAGACCCTGAGACCTGAACCCGGTACTTAGCAGTTCAACACGTCCTGTAGCTTGCTCAGGGTGCGGTGCAGGTCCTTGTCGCTCCGCCGCTGCTCGTCGATCTTCGCAATCGAGTGCATCACTGTGGTGTGGTGTTTGTTGCCGAACTGGCGTCCGATCTCTGGCAGGCTCGCCTCGGTCATCTGCTTGGCCAGGTACATGGCAATCTGCCGCGGCACCACCACGTTGCGCGAATTGTTCTTCTGCTTCAGGTCGCTTACGCGCATGCCAAACTGCTCGGCCACGGCGCGCTGAATCGCCTCGATCGTAATTTTGCGCACCTGCATGTCGATGAACTGCTTCAGGCACTGCTGCGCCGCCGCAAGCGTGATCTCCATGCGGTTCAGCTGGCACCACGCGATCAGCCGCACCAACGCGCCTTCCAGTTCGCGCACGTTAGTGCGCACATTCGAGGCCACGAACAGCGCCACGTCGGTGGGCAGATGCGCCTGCTCGCTCTCCGCCTTCTTCAGCAGGATGGCAACTTTGGTCTCAAGATCGGGCGGTTGAATGTCCGCGATCAGGCCCCACTCGAAGCGTGAACGCAGCCGCTCTTCGATCTCGACCAGCTCCTTGGGCGGACGGTCCGAGGCAATCACCACCTGCTTCATCGATTCGTGCAGCGCGTTGAAGGTGTGGAAGAATTCCTCCTGCGTGCGCTCTTTCTGGGAGATGAACTGGATATCGTCGATCAGCAGCACATCCACCGTACGGAAACGGTCGCGAAAGCTGGTCATGCGATCGTTGCGGATGGAGTTGATCATCTCGTTGGTGAATTTTTCCGCAGAGACGTAGCAGATACTCGCGGCCGGCTGCCTGCGCTTCACCTCGTGGCCGATGGCGTGCATCAGGTGCGTCTTGCCCATGCCTACGCCGCCATACAGGAACAGCGGATTGTAGGCGCGCGAAGGCCGCTCGGCCACCGCCAGCGCCGCGGCCCGCGCAAACTGGTTGCCGTTGCCGATCACGAAAGCATCGAACGTGTAGCGCGAGTTCAGTTGCGCTGCTGTCGACCAATCGAATCGACTCTGCTCGGGTGTGCGCATTGCCGGCGCCGGCGGCGCCGTGGGCGCGTGGCTCGGAATCGGCCCGAAGCCGCCATCCCTGCGCAGCGGCGGAATCGACGGATCGTCCTCCGCCGTCACAAAGCTCACGTCGTCGAATTCCAGCGCGTTGAGATCGATCGCTTCCTGGATCAGGTCCCCGTACTTCTCGCCAATGTGCTGGAACTCCGTTGAGGGCACGCGCACGTAGAGCACGCGTCCCGCGGCATGGCTGAATCGGGTGGGCTTGAGCCAGGTCTCGAAGGATTGCCGAATCACCTTCTTCTCGAGAGCCGAGAGAATCTGGAGCCAGGGGTTAAGTGCCGGAGCCGGCGAAGTCGCAAATGCCATCGTACAATCCTTGCCTCTTCCGCCGGCGCAAACCTGGCGGTTTAATTCCAGCTTTCTGGCAACAACCCGGCAACCCGGAAAGCGCTTTCGCTTTCCGTGCTTTTACCGGCGACCGGTTACCTGTTCGAAGCTGGTCTGCCCCTCAAGAGTCGATCCGGGGCGTTTTGAGTAAAAAGCCGTAACGCAGAACGTTTGAAACTTCAAATGAAATTTCGTGAACGGGTCCGATAGTAGCGCACAACTCGGCTTCATTGCAACGGTTCTTTCACATAACTTTTTTGGCCGTCAGAAAGTTGCACCAAGGATGGTGAAACTGGCCGCGCTTCGTCTCTTCACCACAAAAAGCGTCCCAAAATCGCACGCTGAATTTTGCGCCGCGTCCCACTCAGCCGATTTCCCCGACTGCGCCGAGCGCTGTTCGTTTCGCCGCGTTCGGCCGTCCCGCGCTGGATTCTCAACTCCGCCTACGTTATACTCGTAAATGCTGCTTATTCGCAGATTTTTTCAAGGTACAGGAGCGGGTCACGATGCCCAAACGCACATTTCAACCTAACCGCCGCAGCCGCGTGAAAACGCACGGCTTCCGGTCGCGCATGAAGACCAAGGCCGGTGCCGCCGTGCTCAGCCGCCGCCGCGCTACGGGCCGCAAGCGCGTCTCGGTCAGCGCCGGGCACCGCGACTAAGCCTCGCTGATTCTGGCTTTCACGCCGGAATCCGTTGCGCAGTAGGGTCGTTCTTCCCCGAGTGTTGCTCATGAATTCTTTATCCAGGCCTGCTCAACGCCAATCCCTGGCGGGAGCGCGCCTGCGCAAGCACGCCGACTATCAGCGCGCCTACGCAGCTGCACGCAAGCGGCAATCCGCGTCCATGAGCTGGTTCCTTGCGCCGCAGGCGTCTGCGGGTCCGGATGCCGCGGGCACGCCGGAATCGCGAGTGGGCCTCACCGCAGGCAAAGTCCTGGGTAAAGCCAACGAGCGTAACCGCATCAAGCGCCGCATGCGCGAAGCACTGCGCCGTCACGTCGATCTGCTGCCCCAGGGCTTCGATCTCATCTTCCATCCCCGCCGCAACGTGCTCACAGTTGATTTCGCGCAACTTGAGGCGGAGATCGTGCGTATCCTTGAACAGGCCGGAAGTGAAGCATTGCGCCTGGCCAATTCGCCCCCGTCCCCGCTTCGGGTCCCGGGTACACCTGCACCATGACGCGCTTTCTGCTCGCACTCATCGCCTGGTACCGCCGCTGGATTTCTCCGGCGCTGCATGCGGTGAGCACCAGCCGATGCAAATTCATTCCCACCTGCTCTGAATACGCGGCCGTCGCCATTACCACGCACGGTCCATTGCGGGGTTCTGGACTGGCCGCGTGGCGTCTGTTGCGCTGCCATCCCTTTACGCCGGGAGGCTTTGATCCCGTTCCGCCTGCTCACTTCGGCGGGGATTGCGGCTGCGGTTCGCAAGCCCAGCCCCGCGAACCGTTACCATAGAGGAAGCGGCGGCCTAGAAACTGCCTTTTCCGAACGATAGGAAGTATCCTTTGCCCGAAATACAGAATCCCAATCTGCAATCGCAGGGGTCCGGCGGTGGCGGCGGCGATATGCGCTCCACCATGGCCTTCATGCTCCTTGCCATGGCCGTCATCTTTGGCTACCAGTTCTTCTTCGCAAAGCCCAAGCCGGACCAGCAGCCACCCGCGCAAACGCAGTCGCAACCTGCTGCTCCCGCCGCGTCTGCCGCTCCTGCCGCACCGGGCCAAGCGCCAAACGCCGCCGCTGCCGCGCAGGCGCCCTCGGCCACGCCGCAAATTTCGGCCTCGCTTGAGACCTACACCACCGTCGAAAACGAGTTCTATAAGATCGTTTTCACCAATCGCGGCGCGCAGGTCAAGAACTGGATCCTGAAGAAGTACTTCGACTCGGCCGGCAAGCCGCTTGACCTGGTGCAGCCGCAGGCCGCCGCACGCTTCGGATTGCCGCTCGCGCTATTCACCTACGAGCCGGCGCTTACCACGCAACTGAACGACGCACTCTACCAGGTCAGCTACGGCGGCGCGCAACCCTCGGCCGCCGGTCAGTTGCTGGCGCCGGCAACTATTACCTTCCACTACTCGGCCAACGGCATCGATGCCGTGAAGACCTTCAGCTTCAATACCAGCTACGTCGTCAACGTCGAGGCCGAGGTCACGCGCAATGGCGCGCCCTTGCGCACGCTGGTGGAGTGGCCCGCAGGCCTGGGCGACATGGAGGAGCTCCATCAGACCTCCATGCTGCGCGGGCAGATGCCCACGCAATCCTACATCGCCTGGTCGATCGGCGACCGGGATGACGTGCAGGCCGCCGCCAAGGTGAGCAACAATAACACACTGGAAGCGTCGTACCAGTACGCGGCCGTCATGGATCTTTACTTCGCCGCCGCGTTTCTGCCCGAGGTCCCCGACCGCACCTCGGTCGTTACCCTGCACAACTCCATCGAACTCTCCGCCGACCCCAGCGACCAGAACAGCAAGAAAACTTCCATCGATGTGCTCGGCCTCGCCATCGGCGACACCAGCGGCGATACCCGCCTGCGCTTGTTTGCCGGCCCCAAAGCCACCGAGCTCCTCAAGTCGGTCCACGCCATCGGCGCCGACGGCAAGCCCGACGGCCCCGGGCTCGAATCGCTCATCCAGTTCGGCAGTTGGCTGGGCGTCATCGCCAAGCCGCTGTATTATGCTCTGCGCTTCCTGCGCAACTTCATCGGCGGCGGCTCGTACAGCTGGGGTTGGGCCATCGTCCTATTTACGGCCGTCTTCAACCTGCTGTTCATCCCCTTGCGCTTCATGATGATGAAGTCGTCGCTGAAGATGATGCGCATCCAGCCCAAGGTCGACGCCATCAAAAAGCGCTATGCGAACTTGAAGATGAACGACCCCAAGAAGAGCGAGATGAACACCGAGGTCATGGCGCTCTACAGGGAGGAGGGCGTCAATATGTACGGCAGCTGTCTGCCCATGCTGCCCCAGCTCCCGCTCTTCTACGGCTTCTTCCGCGTTCTCTACAACGCCGTCGAGTTGCGCCAAGCGCACTGGTTCTGGCTACCCGATCTTTCGCAGCCCGATCCCACGCACATCCTGCCCCTGCTCATCATCGTCTCCATGTTCCTCACCCAGTACATCACGCCTTCGCCTGGCATGGACCCCATGCAGCGGCGCATGATGGCCTTCATCATGCCTATCTTCATGGGCAGCTTCCTCTGGCACTACGCTTCGGGACTGGCGCTCTATTGGGCTACCGGCAACGTGCTGAATCTCGCGCTGCAGATCTTCATCAATCAGTCGACTTACGGCAAGGAGATGCACGCCATCGCCGCGCGACGAGCAGCCAAGAAGGCCGGCATAAACCCAAAGACCATCCAGGGCAAGCGGTAAGAGCAGTGTGAGTGCGAGTGTGAGTGTGCCGAACGGGTGCAGCCACACTCACACTCACACTTTTCCCTATTCCCTCCCACCCGCTCCCTGTTCTATCGTCTGAGTCATGGCCGCACCTGAAAGCTCCGCTCCCCGCCCCACGCCTGAAGCCGAAGAAATCTATCGCCGCTGGATTCAATTCCTCGACGACGAATTCGTCCGCCACAGTTCTCCGGAGCGCCGCGGCGAAATTGTGCGCGATCAGCTTTACCAGCTTTATCTGGGGCGTCCCTTCAGCGGCAAACTTAACCTCAAGCTCACTTCGGAGCTGCCGGGAAACGTGGTCAGCCTCTCGCTCGACCCGCAAAACATCACCCTCGAACAGGAACACTTTGCCGAGGTGGACCGCGAACGTTTTGCACGCCGCAAACCTTTGCTCTGGTTCTGGCAGATGTTCGATCGCTCGCCGATCGGCCTCAATCACTGGCTGGGTTTGCGCTTCCGCTGCATGCTCGGCCGACACATCTTCGAGCATCTTGGCTCAGGCGTGAAGATCGATCACGGCGTCGACCTGACCTACGGCTATAACCTTTCCATTGGCGATGGCGTCACCATTCGCCAGCGCGCCCTGCTCAACGATCGCGGCGGCATCACCATCGGCAACAACGCGGTCATCGGCTCCTTTTCGCGCATCTTTTCTTTCTGGCACGATCCGCAAGACTACGGCAAGGTCCGGCTTCAGCCTACGGTGATTGGTGCAGGCGCCCACATCGCCACCCATGCCATCGTCCTTGCCGGACAAAATGTCGCCCCCGGCGAATCCGTCGGCATCTTCCCCGACGATCGCGTCTGAAGAGCAGGTTTCTACATGCCGCCGTGCACCACAAAACGCGCCATGTAGTCGTGCAATAGCTGCCGGTGGGCGTCGCGGTAGGCTGCGTAATCCTGCGCAATGCCCTGGTCGGCGCCATTGATCAGAATCCAGCAGTCCAGCATGCCCGCGTCGGATACTTCCAGCAAATTGCGCAGGCTCTCGTCGAGCTTGTCGGGCGGGATCTTCTGCTCCCGGACCACGGTGACTACCATACTCAAAGCATCGTCCTCCTCTTTGAGCGTGTGCCGGTATTCCTTCTCGTTAGGGAATTGCTTCTTGAACTGGTCGCCGCGAAAGCCGGCGCGGCCCATTGAATAGACCATCCATGCCGAATTTCCAGGATGTTGCTTATCGTCGGTCAGGTTCGGGTCGACGTTGATCGTGATGTTCTTGGGATTGTTGGGATCCACCACGGGCGCCGCAGGCCGGTCGATCTTCGGCGAGTTCAGCACCGCCTTCTGGCGCACCGCCCACTGCTGCAATCCCTGCCACGAATACTTGTTATATGGCTCCGCCACCACCGCGTCGATGAACTTGTTCTTCGCCGCCTCCGCATCGTTGCCGTAGAGCAGAATCGCGTCGCCCCAATACCGGTAAGCTGTCTCGCGGTTGGGATCGATGGCGACGGCCCGTGCAAACCAGTGGGCCGCAGTGGGCAAATCGTGTTGCGCGTAGGCCGCGTCACCTGCGTAGAGCGCCGCCACGTAAAGATGCGGATCGGCCGCAGCGGCGGCCACGTATCTGGCCTCGGCCATCGGGTAGTCCCCGGCCGCGAACGCTTTCTCTGCTTCCTGCATCCACGCCTCTGCCGAGCTGCTTTGCGCAGGCGTTTCCGGCGCGTCGACGTCGAAGTTCGCCATGTCCTGAACGAAGTTAGCCTTGTCCCCGAGTTGCACGGCGCGGCGCGCCGCATCGCGCATGCCCGTCAGCAGCGCCTTTTTTTGCGCCGGATCGTTGGTCTGTTCGGCCTCAGCATCGAGGCACGCAGCCAGCCGCTCCTGGTAAATCATCTCGTTGGGATATGTCTTTGCCAGATCTTCATAGAGCGGCAAGGCCTCCAGCTTCTTGCCCGCCTTGTAGAGTTCATTCGCTTGTCCGAATTCGTTCACCATCGCTTGCCCAGCCCATACCGGGCACGCAATCGCCGCGCACAAACAGACACTTGCGATCCGTTTCCACATCGCGTCGCACCTCATCAGAAATTCGCGGAGAGTCTACACCATTCGACACCGCCGGCGCAGGGTTTGTTCCCGGTGCGGTCTGCCTGTAGTATGTTTCTTACGATTGCAAAGCAGTACTTTGAAGAAATGAGAGGATGGGCGACCATCCCCGGCTGATCGATTTTTCCCTGGCTGCTGCGAGACTTGCTTCGCAAGGCAACCATGCTTTTTAAGGCCATCAGTGCGGCAGTTTACGGCATCGACGCCAATCTCATCGATGTTGAGGTCGACTACAGTGGCGTGGTCTCGAGCGAAGACCACTTTCACACCGTGGGGCTGCCCGATGCCGCGGTGCGCGAGAGCCGCGATCGCGTGCGCGCCGCCATCAAAAACTCCGGCTACCTCATCCCGCCCACCTTTATCACCATCAATCTCGCTCCCGCCGACCTGAAAAAAGAAGGTTCCGGCTTCGATCTGCCTATCGCCGTCGGCATTCTGGGTGCTTATGGCGCCTTGCGCACCAGCGACCTCAGCCGCTTCCTGCTGGTCGGCGAGCTGGGCCTCGATGGTGGTGTGCGCCCCATCCCCGGCATGTTGCCTATCGCCATTCTGGCCCGCGAAAAGGGCATTGCCAACCTGATTCTGCCCCTCGCCAACGCCGCCGAGGCCGCCGTCGTCGAAGGCGTCAACGTCTATCCCGTCTCCTCGCTTCTCGACGTGCTCGAACTGCTCAACACGTCTGTAGTTGGAGTGATCCAGCGCGAGCCCTATTGCGTGGTCACTGAGGATTTACTGGGTAAGCTCGAGCAATTCAGCGTCGACTTCAGCGATGTGCGCGGCCAGCAAACCGCAAAGCGCGCGCTGGAAGTAGCCGCGGCCGGCAGCCACAACATTCTCATGATCGGCCCGCCTGGCTCCGGCAAAACCATGCTCGCCAAGCGCCTGCCCTCCATCCTGACCGCGCTTACGTTTGAGGAAGCTCTCGAAACCACCAAGATCCACTCCGTCGCCGGCGTACTCGAGGCCGGCGCGGGACTGGTCACTCAGCGCCCCTTCCGTGCGCCGCATCACACCATCTCCGACGCCGGCCTCATCGGCGGCGGCATCGTGCCGCGTCCCGGCGAAGTGTCGCTGGCGCACAACGGCCTGCTGTTTCTCGACGAGCTGCCCGAATTTCCCCGCAACGTTCTCGAGGTCTTGCGCCAGCCGCTCGAAGATCACACCGTCACCATCGCGCGCGCTTCCATGTCGCTCAGTTTTCCCGCGCGTTTCATGCTGGCCGCGGCCATGAATCCCTGCCCCTGCGGCTTCTTCAACGACAAATCGCGCGAGTGCCTATGCACGCCGCCCATGATCCAGCGCTACGTGGCCAAAATCTCCGGCCCGTTGCTCGACCGCATCGACATCCACATTGAAGTTCCCGCCGTTCAGTACAAAGAACTGCGCGGCGGCGCGGCGGCCGAAGGCTCGGCGCAGATTCGCGCCCGCGTGATGGCTGCCCGCGAGCGCCAGCGCCAGCGCTTCTTGAAAGCCAAAGAAAAAATCTATGCCAACGCGCAGATGAACACGCGGCAGATTCGCGCCCACTGCGAACTCGGTGCCGACGCCGAGAAACTGCTGGAGCGCGCCATGCAGCAGCAGGGGCTCACCGCGCGCGCCCACGATCGCATCTTGAAAGTTGCAAGGACCATCGCAGACCTGGAAGGGACGGAGTCCCTCACCGTCGCCCATCTCGCCGAAGCCATTCAATACAGAACACTTGATCGCAGCTACTGGGCGTAGGGATGCAAAACGCAGACTCGCCTCGTACATCCTCGGTGGTATTGTGCTCGTTGCCAGCAAGGCGGTTACCTTGGATTGTGAATGTTTTCTAATTCTGGGCGATATCCCAATAGACTGAAGAAGCATCACAAAAAGCAGCACTGTTTCCTGGAGTTCGTCGTGCAAGATACCATTCTGCAATCCGGCTGGGAGAACCTTCTGGTTGCCGTTCCATTCGTGGGAATCCTCCTGGTGGGCCTCTTTCGGTTGGATGAACTGATCGCCTCCCCCAAACGCGGCAAGGCCGTCAAACGCCCTGCCAGCGGTTGCGATCGGAATGGGCGCTTGCTGCTCTCCGATCCCGACGGACGCCCCTGGGGCGGCGCGCACAAACCCAAATAGGGCGGGTGCCCCGGAAACAGGTAACCCCTAAGGTTCACTTTTCTGACACTAGCGTTTGCCGGCATTTTTACGCCCGGGAGCGCGACTTGCGCAGGGCCGGGATTGTCCCCCTGACTACACATGCAAGTAAATTAAAATAAATAAGTTAACATATTTTCTGGCATGGCATGCGCGTCCTGCTGGAACCGGTCCCTCAACGTCCCAAGGCAACCTTTCCCCTGGCACGAAATAACTATTGACCCCAACGGATGTTGGTTATACTCTCAACGTAGCCATCCGTAGAGGGCAGGTTGAGCATTTGTAGCCCGGGTGTGCCTATCAGCACATTTCCAGCATCAAACTATGAGCAGGGGCTTCTTTGATGTCTTGGGTGCGCATTTGGAGCTTCCGGAAAGGCCATGCAAGGCATCCAGGGGTTCGAGGCGCAAACTGCAATCCGATAGGGTATGGCATCCATCTCATAGCGTGCAATCGCCACCAAAATTTTTGAATTCGGGGGCGCGAGGAGCGCGTCTAAGGGATGGAGCGGCAATTTGGGGTAGCCCTAGTTTGTATTGGCTTCCCCCCACTGCACCGGCGGTCACATTGCGATTCCTCTTGTGCAGGGAATTGAAAAATAAGGAGATAAGTAATGCGTTCTGATCTTGTTTTTAAGGCACTCTCTCATGTGAACAATCGCTACCAGCTCTGTCAACTGGCAAGCAAGGCAACTCGAAAGCTTCACAAGCCGAATACACGGCTGCAGGACACCACAAACGAAGTATTGTGCCGCTTTGAGACGGCCAGTCCGCAAGCCCATAAGTCCGAAGAGGCACCAGCGGCTCAGCCGGTGGAAAGGCGACGCGCGGCCTAATGGCCCGCGCGTCGCTAGTAAGGTTGAGTCTGGCAAAGGACCAAGGGTAGTTTCCCTCTAGAATTTGCAGCTCTTTCCCAGCGCCCGTCACACCAGGTTCGTTTGGTAGACTCAGGGTCTGGTTTCCAGGCTGGTTTCGCGCCGGTTGAACGTCTCGATGCCTTTCGCGTCTACTCCTCCGGGGCACTTCTCCCCCCGTATCCCACCCAACACATCCCGCCCTCACGCAGGTGAACATGACCATCGCAGAACTCAAAGAAAAAAATATTACTGAATTAAGCCGTATCGCGCGTTCCCTTGAGATTCCGGGGACCAGCGGACTCCGCAAACAGGATCTCATCTTCAAGATCCTCCAGGCGCAAAGCGAAAAGGAAGGCCACATCTTCGCTGAGGGTGTCCTCGAAATTCTCCCCGACGGCTACGGCTTCCTCCGTTCCCCGGACTACAACTATTTGCCCGGGCCGGACGACATTTACGTATCTCCGTCCCAAATACGCAAATTCGATCTCAAGACTGGCGATTCCATCAGCGGCAACGTGCGCCCGCCCCATGAAGGCGAGAAGTATTTCGCCCTCGTGAAGATCGAAGCCATCAACTTCGAGTCGCCCGAAGAGACGCGCAACAAGATTCTCTTTGACAACCTCACGCCGCTCTACCCGCAGGAGCGCATCAAGATGGAGACGGTGCGCGAGGGCATCAGCGGCCGCGTGATGGATTTGCTCACGCCTGTCGGCAAGGGCCAGCGCGGTCTCATCGTGGCTCCGCCCCGCACCGGCAAGACCATGCTGCTGCAGTCGATTGCCAACTCCGTCACCACGAACCATCCAGAGGTAGTGCTGATCGTTTTGCTTATCGACGAGCGCCCCGAGGAAGTCACCGACATGCAGCGCTCGGTGAAGGGCGAAGTCATCAGCTCGACGTTTGATGAACCCGCCGCCCGCCACGTGCAGGTGGCCGAAATGGTCATCGAGAAGGCCAAGCGCCTCGTCGAGCACAAGCGCGATGTGGTGATTCTGCTCGACTCCATCACGCGCCTGGCGCGCGCCTACAACACCATCGTTCCGCCCTCCGGCAAGGTCCTCTCGGGCGGCGTCGACTCCAACGCCCTGCAGCGCCCCAAACGCTTCTTCGGCGCGGCCCGCAACATCGAGGAAGGCGGCTCGCTCACCATCATCGCCACCGCACTCGTTGACACTGGCTCCCGCATGGACGAAGTCATCTTCGAGGAGTTCAAGGGCACCGGCAACATGGAAATCATCCTCGACCGCAAGTTGGTCGACAAGCGCGTGTTCCCGGCGATCGATATCCAACGCAGCGGCACCCGCAAAGAAGAGCTGCTCATTCCCAAAGAAGATCTGCAGCGCGTCTTCATCCTGCGCCGTGTGCTCAACCCGCTTTCACCCGTTGAAGCCATGGAACTGTTGATCAGCCGCCTGGAGAAGGTGCGTAACAACGCCGAATTCCTGGCCAACATGAACCAGCTGTAAGCAGCTTCTGAAGAATGCAACGAAAGCCGTCAGGGCGGAAAATGTTTCTCTGCCCTGACGGCTTTTCCATGTAAAATCTCGCCATGCCTGTGACTGCATCGATCGACCGGCATCCCGACGGCTGCGCCGTGGTTGTCCTTTCGGGGCAGATCACGCTGGGCTCCTCGCTGAGCATGGTGGAATCACAAGTTCGGTCAATCATCAACGACGGCGTCCATAAGGTCGTTTTCGATCTGACCGATGTCGGCTTCATCGACAGCGCGGGGCTCGGCATGCTGGTGTATGTCTACGGCTCGCTTGCAGCCAAGGGCGGTACATTGCGTCTCTGCGGCGTGGCTCCGCGGATCATGTCCTTGCTTGAGCTGACCAGGACCAACACTCTATTGCCCACCGACGCCACGGTCGCCGACAGCCTCTCAGCCCTCCGCGCGTAACCGCACAGCAGAGTTCGACCGCCCAGGCTCCTGGCTTCGGTTCCGCGTTTCGGCGCCCGCGCTCCTATCCCCGCTCCCGCAATCGCCGATCTCAAAGGCCTGGCTGTGCCGGGCGCGTCCGGTACTTTGGCTCTGAAGCGAATGCAGAAAAAGTCCGCAGCATCGGCAACGGGCGATATACTGTCGCCGCCGGGAAAGCGACGCGAATTGCCGCGCCCGGCTTCACGGCTTCCCAAGGACTGAAAAGACGAGGAGGTTTACGATGCGTAAGGTTCATCGAGGAGAGTTGTTTGTGTTCTGCGGCGTGGTCTCCGCGCTGCTGTCCGCGGTGCCGGTAATGGCCGCGGTCGATGCATACATGACGGTGAAGGGCGTCAAGCAAGGATCCATCAAGGGCAATGGCATGTCGGAAAGCATCCAGCTTGTCAGCGTCGTCCGCGACGCCGCGTCCGGGATGTCTACCGGCAGACGGACGCACTCCACCATCACCATCACCAAAGAGGTCGATGCGGCGTCGCCCAAGCTGACCGCGGCGTTGAGTTCAAATGAGACGTTGAGCGAAGTGGTGATTACCTTTGTGGGCGCTTCGGGAGGCGCGAAGACAGCCCAGAAGATCGTGCTCACAAACGCCACCATCTTGAGCATCCGCAAGGCGGGCGGCAAGGAGCAAATTAAGCTCGATTACCAGGCCATCGAGGTCACCTGGACCGATGGCGGCAAGACCGCGACGGACGACTGGGAAACTCCGAGCTAGGGCCTGCTCAAACTACTAGGCGATTGGGGCTGCATACAACATGATGATTCGCACCGCGAAGCTACTGCTGCTGGCAGGCGTGGCTTTGTTTTACACCCTTGTTGTGCTCAATAACCTTACCGATTTCGGTTCGAATGCGCAATTCGTGCGTCACGTTTTGCTCATGGACACAACCCTGCCCGGCAACGGCGGAATGTGGCGCTCAATTTCTTCGCCAGCCGTCGATCGCATCTTTTACTTCGCCATTATCGCTTGGGAAATGATTACAGGCGTCCTGCTTTGGTGGGGCATCGCGCGCCTGCTGCGCGCTTTGCGCCTCCCTGCCCTGGCATTCAACGCGGCCAAGTTCCTGCCCGTGCTTGCGCTCACGCTCTCCTTGCTGATGTGGCTTGTAGCGTTCCTGACCGTCGGCGGAGAGTGGTTTCTAATGTGGCAGTCGCACACCTGGAACGGGCAGGAGGAAGCTTTTAGAAGCTTCACTGTGATCGGTATTGTGTTCCTTGCGTTCTTGCATCCCGACGCGGACGCACAAGCGTAGGTGGCGGTTCTAGCTCCCCGCGACTGCTCCGCGCTCCAGCATGTTGCGATCCCAACTCCCCAGCTCTGCCGCGGCATCGTAGGTGCCTTGGCAAAACTCGAGCAGGTCCGCGCTCGGCGACTGCGCACTGCGCACATCGTCATACGCCAGCAGAAATTCCCCAAGTCCAGCATCGTAGCGAGCCGCATCCGGACGCACGCGCGCTGCCTTGAATCCCGGTGGCTCCGGAGAGGCATAGGAGTAAAACGCCGGACCGCTCATCGTACCGCTGCCCGGCCACAATCCCACGCTGCTCACCTCGTGCGAGTAGGCTTCGCGTGTGATGAGGTCGGCGCCCGGCCGCTCCGGCGCCTTCCGCCCGGAAAAGCGCGTCACCGCCAGGTCAAAACTTCCCCAGAAGAAGTGCACCGGACTCACCTTGCCGATAAATCGCGAACGAAACTGATGGAAAACCACGTCCACCGAGAGCAGAATGCGCCAGAAAGTCTCGACCCGCTCGGCGTCGTAAGCGGCGTGCACGCGATCCTCGTCGAAGGGGATGGGATCGGGGATCTCCACGGGCATATGCCAGATGCTCACCTCGACCCCCGCCGACCGCAGCATCTCCATGAATTCCCGGTAGAAATCGGCCACCGTCATGGGACGAAGCGGCATTTCCTTTACCAATCCATCGCTGCATTCCAGCACCAGCCGATGCGCCAGAAAATCGAACCGTATCTCGATCGACCGTGCGCCGTAGGGCATGTTTGAGGTGGTAAGCCCACGCGCGGTCACGTACAGAGGAACATTCCACCATTGATTGACAAGCGGCGTCAGCCGCAGCCGCACCTTGCCCACAATCTGCGTCCACATGTGCAGCGTGGCGCAGGTCTCCCGCCAGGAATCGAGCGGCAGCGCCGGCCAGCATTCCGGCCGGTCGGTCATTGCTGGATGGGTCATAGCTTCCTCCTCAAGCGCTTGCACGCAAATGATTTGTCTTCCATGCCTCGCTCTCGTGCTCTGGCACACGCCGGAATGCCATCACCGGCCGCCGCCCTTTCCCATTTTCTGCCTCGCTGCTAAGATAAATGAAGTCACTGTGGGGCTGTAGCTCAGCTGGGAGAGCGCCTCGTTCGCAACGAGGAGGCCAGCGGTTCGATCCCGCTCAGCTCCACCAAAATTCCTCCATCCCATCCTCCCACCCGACTTCCCGTCATATCATCGATACAACCTAGAGCTGTAAGCCTTCCCTGAGGTGAACGTTTGTCCCAGGTAGTTTCTCTGCCGGAAGTTCCCGCAACAGCGCTCAGGCCCCTCTGTGTCGACCTCGATGGAACTCTCGTCAAGTCCGATACTCTCGTGGACTCACTGCTGGTGCTGGCCCGCACGCATCCGGCAAGTTTTTTCGCTCTGCCCGGACGCTTGCTGCACGGCAAAGCTGCCTTCAAGGCGTTCGTCACCTCCCACGTCTCACTCGACGTCGCGCATTTGCCCTACAACCGTACCCTACTGCAGTTTCTTCACGAAGAACGTACCCGCGGCCGTGCTCTCTATCTCGTAACCGGCGCGGACCTCCGGCTGGCCGAGCGGGTCGCCGCGCATCTCGGCATCTTTACCGGCGTTTTGGGCAGCGACGGCCAAGTTAATTTAACGGGAATCCGCAAGCTCGATTGCGTGCGCAGTCAGTTCGGCGGTGAGTACGCCTATATCGGCAACGACACTCCCGATTTGCCCATGCTCGCTCATGCGGCTGAAATCATGGTGGCCAATCCCAGCCTTCGCCTGCGCTTCAGGATGCGCCTGCGCGGCATTCGCCCCACGCGTACTTTCGAGGAAGGCACCGGATCGCTCTGGACGATGCTCTGGTCCGGGCTTCGCGCCATGCGCATCCATCAGTGGGCAAAAAATCTGCTCGTCTTTCTGCCTCTGCTGCTGGCGCACCCGCACGTGGGCATTGCCGGTCGCCTCCTGTCCGCGCTGCTGGCTTTTTTCTGCTTCAGCCTCACGGCTTCGTCGGCCTACATCATCAACGACCTGTTCGACATCGAGGCCGACCGCCGTCATCCGCAAAAACTCCTGCGCCCCTTTGCTGCGGGCGATCTCCCGGCCGTTGCCGGTTTCTGCATGGCGGCCGTCTTTCTGTTTTTGGCGTTCCTGGGCGCGCACCTGCTGCCCCTGGCCTTCTCCGGATGGCTGCTGCTCTATCTGGGATCGACGCTCGCCTATTCCTGGGTTCTGAAGCGAATCGCGCTGGTGGATGTGCTGGTGCTCTCCGGCCTCTACACCTTGCGTCTCTTCGCCGGCAGCGCCGCCACCGATTCGATCATCTCGCATTGGCTGGCCGGCTTCTCGGTTTTTCTGTTTTTCTCCCTGGCCATTGTCAAGCGTTTCGCCGAGCTGCAGAATTTGCGCAGCAGCGGATCGCCGCCGCACAACGGGCGCGGCTACCTGGTGGCCGATACCGATCAGTTGCGAAGCTTCGGCACCGCCAGCGCCTTTGCGGCCGTCATGGTCTTCGCCCTTTACATCAGCAGCAGCGACGTTGTCGTGCTCTATCGCCGCGCACAATTGCTGTGGCTCATTATGCCGTTCATGATTCTATGGCTCTGCCGCATCTGGTTGCTGGCCTCGCGCGGCGAGCTCGACGAAGACCCTCTCGTCTTCGCATTGACTGACCGCATGAGCCTCGCGATTGGGATTGCCATCGCCGCCATCGCCCTGCTGGCAATCTGAGTGCCCTACAGTGAACTCAATTGGCAATCCCCCGCCAGGATCGCTCGGCGCGTTCAAGATGACCTACGCCCTTGGTCCCTTAGTCCCGAGTCCCTCAGTCCCTGTCTTTCTCAGCTGAACAAATCCTTCATCTTCTCCATCAGCCCGGGTGATGTGGGACTGTTGTCCACGCTCATGGTCTCGGAGAGCTTGGTCACCAGTTCGCGCTGCGCGCGGTTCAGCTTGCGCGGGATCTGCACCACCACCTTCACGATCAGGTCGCCGGTGCCCTTTTCGTTCAGGAAGGGAACGCCGCGCCCCCTTACGCGCAGCTCTTTGCCGCTTTGCGTGCCTTCGGGAATCTTGATGTTCACCGGAGCGTCGATGCCGGGAATCTCGAACTCGGCGCCCAACGCCGCCTGCGGAAAGCTGATGGGAAGCACGCAATAAAGATCGTGCCCGTGGCGTTCGAAAAAATCGTGCGGACGGATGGCAAGAACGATGTACAGATCGCCCTTGGGTCCGCCGCGGCGGCCGGAGTCGCCTTCGCCCGCGTAGCGAATGCGCGTGCCCTCTTCGACGCCCGGCGGGACCTTCACGTTCAGCTTGATCTCCGTGGTCGCACGGCCCTCCCCGCGGCACGCCGTGCACGGATCGCCGATCACCGAGCCCGTGCCGCCGCAGGCCCCGCAGGTGCGCGCGACTGAGAAGAATCCCTGCTGATAGCGGAGCTGCCCATGGCCCTGGCACTGGCTGCAAACGCTTGGACCCCGGCCCGATGCGCTGCCCTGGCCGCGGCACACGGTGCACGTCTCCAGGCGGCGGATCTTTACCTCAGTCTCAGCGCCAAAAATCGCGTTTTCAAAATCGATGGTCAGGTCGAAGCGCAGGTCGTCGCCGCGCTGCTGGCGCGAGGCGCGCGATCCCCCGCGCGGAGCGCCACCCATCGAAAACATCTCGCCAAAGAGATCGCCGAAAATGTCACCCAGGTCTACGCCGCCGGCAAAGGGTCCGGCTCCAAATCCCTGTGCGCCCAGACCGGCGTGACCGTAGCGATCATAGGCCGCACGCTTATCGGTATCGCTCAGCACCTGATAGGCTTCGCTGGCCTGCTTGAACTTCTCCTCGGCCGTGTGGTCCCCAGGGTTGCGGTCAGGATGGAACTTGAGCGCCTGTTTGCGGTACGCGCTCTTCAATTCCTGATCGGTGGCGTCACGCGAGACGCCCAGCAACTCGTAATAATCTGCTTTGCTCACTCTTGCTTCTAGCTCCTAGCTTCTAGCTTTTAGCGTCTCCGTGTTAACTCTCACATCGCATCAACTTTAAGACGCGACATTCATTTTGGCGCTTCTGCCGACCGGCCTCAACAATAGCTAGAGGCTAGCAGCTAGAAGCTGCCTTACTCATTCACTTGTTTGCTGTTATGCGCCACGCGCACCAGCGCTGGCCGCAACAGCCGTTCGCGGATCTTGTAGCCGCGGCGGATCTCCTCAGCCACATGCTGGTCGGGCACGTCATCGCGCTCCACGCTGCCCAGCGCCTCGTGCACGCGAGGATCGAAGCTCTCGCCCACTGCGGGAATCGGGCTCACCTGCATCTTTTGCAGAATCTCTTCCATCTGCTTCATGATCAGGCTCACGCCGGAGCGCAGTTGTTGCACGGAGCCTGTGGACCTAAGCGCCAGTTCGAAGTTATCGAGCACCGGCAGGAACTGCTCCACGACGCTGCTCGTCGCATGGTCGCGGAAATCTGCCTTCTCGCGCTCAGCCCGTTTGCGCGCATTCTCGAATTCCGCCTGAAGGCGCGCCAGCCGATCCAGCAGTTGATCGCGTTCGCCCTTCAATTGATCGATCTCGGTTTGGCTGTCGGCCTCTGCCTGCTTTTCCGTCTCGGCCGCGGGCACAAACTCATCGGGCGGCGGCAACTCGGTCGCGGGATCGATCTTCGCTCCCGTTGCGCTGCTGACGGCGTCCTTGAATCCTCTCGCCTTCAATTCTTCTGTCTCCTGATTCACCATGATTCAGTATGTTCTCCGAACAAATCAATACTCTTATTTAGATGAAAATGCATTGGGCTCCGGTGCGGCGGTTCGCTCCCTGCTTTTCGCGCCTACGCGCTGGGAACATCGAGGAGGCGCTCGGAAAGCCGCGCAATGTAACTGACCGCCTCAATCATTTCCTGATACTGGATGCGCGTGGGCGCGATCACGGCAACTGTCCCCACATTGGCTCCGCCCAGCCGAGCCGGCGCGCCAATCAGCACCAGATCCTGCATCGCGGGTGAAGCTTCATCCAGGCCCACCACCACGCGCACCTCCTGCTGGCGGCCGTCCACATAAGCATTCAGCAGTTCCACCAGCCTTTGCTTTGCCTCCAGGGTCAATAGCATCTGGCGCAACTGCTCGCGATCCTGCTCCGCTCCGATCAAATTCGCAATTCCTTCCACAAACAGCGCCGGTCCGCTTTCATCGCCTGCCAGCGCGCCCTTGCGGCACAATTCCTCCACCGAGGTCAGCAACTGGCGATAGACCTCGCGCTCCAGCTCAACGCGGCGCTCCACCTCCACGCGAATGCCATCGATCGGCCAGCCGTGGAAGTTCTCGTTCAGGTAACGGCTCGCGGTTTCCAGTTCCAGCGGCGTCACTTCGTGATCGAGCGCCAGCACGCGGTCCTGCACGGCGCCCGCCTGGGTCACCAGTACGGCCAGCACGCGTCCCGCAGAAAGCCGCGAAAAATGAATGTGCTCCAGCACCTGTTCTGTCGCGGTGCTGGCCAGCGCCACGCCTAGACCGCGCGAAAGCTGCGCCAGCACGTGCGAGGTGCGCTCCAAATAGTCATGCGAGCTCGACACCCCGGAAAAACTCTCCTCAATCTGCCCGCGGCGCGCCACGCTCAGCGGAGACTCCGCGCTTCCCGTCGCGGAGATCCCTCCTCCTGCCGCCGAGCGACCGGGTTGCGTAATCTGTCCCACGTAGTAACGGAAATCCGCCGCGGTAGGAACGCGGCCAGCCGATGTGTGCGGCTGCTCCAGAAGTCCTGCATCGCCCAGAGCAGCCATCACGTTGCGCAGCGTGGCCGAACTCAGGCCTTCCCGATCGGCAAACAGGCGCGCAACCGCCTGCGACGCTACCGGCTCGCCGGTCGCGATGTACTGATCGATGATGGCGGTCAACACCAGCCGCTCGCGCGGACTGAGGCGCACATCGGACATCTTTTGAGCCTCACCCTCCCGCCCCGATCGCCGCCAGAAGCGAACCCGTTCCGGCGCTTTCCGGGCAGGAATTCTCGTCGGTTAAGTCCCTTGATTACTTGAACTTATGTAAGAAAATTCCGAGAATGCTCCTCTTTAAGTCTATTGATGGTCATCTGTCGATGTCAAGGCGCGGCGACTCGCGTCCAGTACCCATCCCGGCATCTTCACGCGCCTTTCATGACATTCGTAATGCTTCTCCGCCGACTGTTCACCGTCCAACTCAATAGAGTGCTATTGTGAAACCGTCTGCAGGCGATCGCAGCGGTCAAGATTGCGTCAATGTCGATGATTTCTTCTTTTTGGGGGCTTAATGAATCGTTTTCTTCGTTTTCCTCGCCGCAGCTCGTGTTTGCTTGCCGCCGTCGCCGTCGCGTCCATCGCTTTGGCGCCCACAATCCACGCTCAGTCGTCCGCAAAGATCGAAAAGCACGCGCGGAAAATTGAAAAGCGCCTAGTCAAATACCGCACTGGCACTTTTGTGCAGGTCGACCTTCAAGATCGTAGCGAGGCAATGGGCTCTCTGGGCGACGTCTCCGACGCCACCTTCGAGATCACCAACGCCGACAGCAACAAGGTGCAGACCTTCAACTACGCCGATGTGGCCCGCGTGTCGAAAGGGAAAGAATACATCGGCGCCGGCTCCGAGCCCGGGCGCCACTTCCACCATTGGGTCCCGGTCATCATTGTCGCTGCGGCCGCCGGCGGCGGAATTGCCGCCTACGAAGCCACGCGCTGATCGCTGTCAGCGGAGGAAGCAGGGGCCTTCGGGCCCCTGAATTCGGTCCCAGGAGAGTCGAGCCTTCAGGCCCGGGCCTTTGCCTATCGCGCGATCTCCGCAGGATTCTGGCCCATTTCCGGCTGTTAGATTCGTTATAGGGCTCCCTTGAAGTCGTCGTTGAGGTCATCGGACCGCCCTCAAAAGAAGCCAAATGTTCCATCCCACAGAAGATATTCGCATTCAATGGACGAAAGTCGTCCTTCCCCCGGTCTTTCTCGAGGAGGAGCTCCCCCTCACCGAGGCCGCTTCGGCCACCATCTTCAACACCCGCAGCGAGATCGTGGACATTCTCAACGGTCGCGACGACCGCCTCGTGGTGCTGGCCGGCCCCTGCTCCATCCATGACGTGAAGGCCGCGCGCGAATACGCCGCGCTGCTCAAGGGCGCCATCGACGAATTTGCTGCCGACCTCCGCATCGTGATGCGCGTCTACTTTGAAAAGCCGCGCACCACCATCGGTTGGAAGGGCCTCATCAACGACCCGCATCTCGACGGGACCTTCAAGATCAACGACGGCCTGCGCCTGGCGCGCCATCTGCTGCTCGACCTCGCCGCAATGGGCGTGCCTACAGGCACCGAATTCCTCGACATGATTTCGCCGCAGTACATCGCCGGCTTGGTGTGCTGGGGCGCCATCGGCGCGCGTACCACGGAGAGCCAGGTGCACAGGCAACTCGTCTCCGGCGTGTCGTGTCCCGTGGGCTTTAAGAATGCGACCTCAGGCGACGTGCAGGTCGCCGTCGACGCCGTGCTCTCGGCCTCCTGGTCGCACACCTTCCTCGGTCACACGCACCACGGCCAGTCGGCCATCTTCGTCACGACAGGCAATCCAGATTGCCACATCATCCTGCGCGGCGGCCGCAATTCCGTCAACTACACCGCCGAGAGCGTTGCCGAAACCGCGGCGCTCATGGAGCGTGCCGGCATCGCCCCGCGCATCATGATCGACTTCAGCCACGCCAACAGCGGCAAAGATTATCGCCGCCAGAGTGTCGTTGGCCGCGATGTCGCTGCGCAAATTGCATCAGGAAATCGCAACATCATCGGCGTCATGATCGAGAGCAATCTGGTTGCCGGCGCACAAAAGCTCACGCCCGGCCAGCCTCTCGTCTACGGCCAAAGCATCACCGACGGCTGCATCGACTGGAAAGAAACCCGCGCGCTGCTCGAAGAACTCGCCGCCGCCGTCCGCGCGCGGCGAGGATAGCTTCTTCGCAGCAACTGCGCAGAGTTCAGTTCACATGGAAATCAATCTCTCCGCGGTAGGGCATTGGCTTGCCATCGATATAGATCGGTTTGAAGCTCCAATGTTTCATGGCATCGACGATCTGCGTGCTCAGCCCGCCGGGGCCATCGCCCGCAATCCACTCGATAACGTATCCATCCGCATCTACCGCTACCCAGACCTTCTTTACTGAACCCGGAGGCACGGTGCCTGGAGGTACATCGAGTTCAGCGGTGCTCGTCGCCATTTTGCGCATCTCCGCATCCGCAAGCACCTCTTTCGGCCCATACTCGCGCGTGTTCAAATCGAAAGTCAGAATCCCTTCCACCTGCGCCGGTATTCCGTCCACGACCGGCGGCTTAAACTTCCATCGCATCATCTGGCGAATAGCCGGATCGTTTGTTCGTTCGTTGTCTGTCCGGACGGGGTGGATTTCGCGAATCTTGCCGGCTGTATCGATCGAGACGTAAAAACTACCTTTTCCCGTCACTTTTCCATCTAACACCTGAGGCCAGATGATCGCCGACTTCTCGGTGACCAGGTCCATCAACGCCGCCTGATCGAGTGTCACCACGCGAACCCGGTTGGATGGGTCTGTGGGATGTTCGACCGCGAAAAGATCGTCGCTGGGCTGGGTCAAATCCTGGAGCTCCGTCACGCGCGCTGTCATAAAATCTCCGGCTGAGACCAGGTAAACCAATCGCCGTGCAATCCGTTTGCCGTGGAACGGCCTGTATTCTGCGAACTCGATGGAATGCCCCGCTCCCCCAACGAACTCTTCTAAGCCCCAGGGACCGCTCATGCAATATCGGTGACTCGCGTCGAAGCAGGAAACTCCGGATTCACTCGAAAGCCCGTTTGCTTTGGTGCGAATTTGGTCTGCCGGTCCGAGCTTCGCCAGAATCGGCGCCGGATCGACCATCGCCGTTGTGATGCTCCACAGGCCCAGCGGGAAGTATTCTGTCGAGTCCTGCTCAAACACTTTCTCTCCGTTTACGACCATCGTTTGCGAGAACTCTTCGGAACGAATCTCGCGCCGCCAGTGATTTGGATCGAGCCAGGACATTTCTATCGTGGCCATCGGCGACGAATCCCCGTCATCGGTGATCTCCGCCTTCAAATGAAACGGCGCGCTTCCCGGTGCGGTGAGCGTCCCTTGCACGACTGCCACACTTTGCGGCGATTGGGCTTGTGACACTTGCGCAACGAGACCAATAACGAAGCCTGCAGTTACGCAGCAGAGCGCAATCCTGAAACGCATTTGGAATCTCCTGCGGGAACTCACCGCAAGTATAGCTTGAACTCCGCTTCACGGAGCGTAAAGTGGACGCGCGCAATAAGGGCCGGCAACTAAACGGCACCGGCCCTTCACTTCTTTCACTCCTTCACTCTTTCACTTGCCCTCTCACGCCGTCCCCATCACCACCGTATGCGGGCTCATGGGAATCGGGTGCTCCGTGATCCCCTTGAATCCCGCATCGGCGTACATCGCCTCGAGTTCCGCGAACGTATACGCGTCGCCTTCCGCGGTCGTGGTCAGCATCGTCATTGCAAACGCCGCTGGCGCGGGCGGCGAAACCCGATCCGGGTTGGGCACAAATTCGAGCGTCGCCGCGCGCCCGCCGGGCTTCAGCGCCCCGCGAACCTTCTTCAGCAGCTTGACGTTCGTCGCCTTGTCAAAATGGTGCAGAAAATTTGTCAGCAGCACCGCATCGTACGGTCCACCGAACTCCACTTCAAACGCGCTGCCCGGCAGCATATCATAGCGGTCCTTCACGCCCGCCTTCTCTGCGTTCTTCAACGCCACGCGCAGCACCGGCGCCCAATCCAACCCGGTAACGTGCGCCTGCGGGTTCTGCTTCGCAATCTCGATCCCGAACAGCCCATGCCCCGCGGCAATATCGAGCACGTGCATCGGTCCGTTGTGCCCGTCCAGCACCACCGCGCCCAGCGGTCCCGCCATCGGCCCCATCATCGGCGCCATCTTTTCCGCGAACACCACCCAAATAGGATTCTCCGGCTCAACCGTGCCCTGGCCGGGAAGATGCGTGTGACCCTTGCGCACAATATCGGCCAACTGCCCGTCAGCCTGCATGACGGCCGACTCGGTGAGGAACTGCGCTACCGAAGCCATGCAGGCGGGCGATGCCGGATCGAGAAATGCCGCGCTCGACGGCGTGTGCTTGTAGTGCCCGTATTCCTTGGCCAGCACTCCGTTGATCACCAGGAAATCGCACAGAATGCGGATGCCGCGCTCCGATGCCGAACACTGACGCGCGATCGATGCTGCGTCTCCGGGTCCCTGACCGACCGCGCGAAACACGTCGAGTTGGATGGCCGCATTGAGCGCCGCAGTGCGCTGATGGGCCTGAACCATGTCGAAAACGATGCCTGGATTGAGTGGTGCCGCGGCAGAATTGCCTGCTTGCATTGATGACCTCCTTGTGTGCCCAGCAAAAAGGGGGTTTTGGGGGAACCCAAGTCTGGGCATCGCGAGTGTATCACTCCCGTGCCGCACGTTGGCTGCATCGTTGAGCCAGTCACAATATCAGCGTCGCTTGTAGGCCAGCCCCTAACGCCGCACCGGCTGCGGCGCACGGCGCGGCGGCGGCACAGGATGGCCGGTCAGCACCGCCGTGCGTTGGCGGGTCACGCGAATGCGGCAGGCCACGCCGTTCGGACCCACGCACGTTCTGTCGCGCACCGCAAGCCACGCAACCTGGTCCGGAGTCAGCATCCAGGCACTCGCATCCGATGCGTAGTGAGTCTCCTGCATGAAATACGCAGCGTTCATATCCACGTCGGCCGCGTCGGCATTCATGTCTTCGCAGCCCTCGGGCGCGGGTTCGTTATCGGGGTGGGCGCAAAAATCTTCATCATGGATCAGCGCATACTTTTTGTTGTTGTCGGGAATGAAATATCGCGGCGAGATCGACTTGACGCCCGCGGCCTGCGCCCACTGCCCAAAGTCCTCGTAGAACTCCGGGGGCAATTGTCCCATGCTCAGACTTGTATCCGTCAGTTGCCTGGAGTAAATCGTCAGTGTAGGCGTCGGCTCGCCATTGGTGGGGCGGAAGTAAATGCCGCCCAGCCCGATCCCGGTTTGGATGTCGAACCATAGGAACCCCCGGGGAAAGTTATGCGAATCACCGCCTCCCGCGCTCGCAACCATTACATAACGGTCATCGCGCACCGTAATCGGTAACGGCTGATTGTCCAGAACTGTGTCCCTCACATCGGAGAGCGGCTTGGAACCGTGGTAAAAGTAGCCCGTCGACTCAGTAACCTGTTTTTCGAGGTTCTTGAAGCGCTTGTCCTTGCGGATCTCCTTCGATGACCTGTTGGCGTAGTCGCGCAAGAAGGCAAGCTGATCGGCGGGAATGGGATTCTTGAAGTTTGCGGGCGGAGGCGGCGCCATTTCCGGCATCTGCGGCGCGTCGGGTTGCGGCGCGGTCGCTGGTTCCGGCGCTGGAGCCTGCTCTGGCGCCTGTGCTGCCGGCGCAGAGCTCGACTGCGGTGGGGCCCCAGGATCTGGGGCCGACTGGGTCAATGCCAGAGCGGGCCAGCACAGAAAGAGCGCCGCACACGAAAAAATCGATGGATATGGACCTCTCATTTTTTCGAAACCCCATGTCTTCGCAGGCAGTCTAACGCAATTCCCGCGCGGCAGACAGTATTTTTTGTAGGCCATTGCCTGCCGATTTCCGCCCGTTTCAGCAGAATTGTTCTATCCAGGGTTCAGGCTGAGGTCTGTGCTTTCCCTGGTCCTGGAAGCAAGACCTGGGGCCCCCGGTCCGCAAGATTCTTCAGCGGCCCGAATCCCGCAAATCGCTCCCATAACGTCGTCACGATACAGTGAAAGGTTGTGCGCCTTTCTTCGAACATCTTCCGTCTGCGGCAAAAATCGCTGCTGCGCGCCATGCTCCTCTCCCTGGGCGCATTTGCCGCCAGCTTGCGCCTGGCCGGCTTCCCGAATATCAACGATCTGCACGGCTCGCATTGGCAGTTTCTCGCCCTCCTGGTGGCCGCGTGGGGCATGGCAGAAACCGCCCGCTGCCTGCGCCGCGCGTGGAGTCCCTATCACGCCGGCATCCTCATCCTTCTCTATGCCGACCTCATGATCCTCGCCGGCATCGTGGTTCTGCTTGCCGTGCCCTAGCGCCGCCCATCCGTCTCGCCTCCTCCTCCGGCAATCCACGCTGCGCATGCGCCCTTTCGCCGTGTAGCATGGGCAGAGTGCAAATTCAGCCGCCGATTCCTGCGCCCTCGCGGCAACGGCTGAAATCACCATGCACCGGAGGAAGCAATGCTGAAAGGATTTCGAGATTTCATTCTGCGCGGAAACGTGATGGACCTCGCGGTCGCCGTGATTCTGGGCACCGCATTCAATTCCGTTGTGGCGTCACTGGTCAGCGACGTATTGAACCCGTTGATCGCCGCCACGATCGGCAAACCTGATTTCAGTGGCGTCATTCTGCATGTGGGCGGCGGCCAGATCAAGATCGGCAACTTTCTGAACGCGACGGTTTCGTTTCTGATTGTGGCCTGCGTAGTCTATTTCGCCATCGTTCTGCCCATGAACGCCTTGCTGGCGCGCATCAAGAAGCCCGAAGCGGTGGCCGAACCCACCACAAAGCCATGCCCCGAGTGCCTCAGTGACATTCCTTTGGCCGCGCGGCGCTGCTCCCACTGCGCTCAGCCCGTTGCCTGACCGTGACCTCAAGTTCGTTGGAAAGGTCGAGTCTCATGAACGTGCGCCGCACGCTTGCCTTCTTGCTTCTTCCAGCCGTCCTGCCCGCACTGTTCCCCTCCACCCGGCTGGCAGCGCAAGCTACGCCGCCGCCAGCTTCGCTCGGTTACTCCGACTTCAACGCGGAGGCCCGGCTCGAAGAGAAATTCATGGCTGTGCCCGATCCCAAACTTGCCGGCGAAGAACTGAAAACCCTCACGGCTGAGCCGCATCTCGCCGCAACGCCTGAGGATCGCAAAACCGCGGAGTACGTGGCCGGCAAGTTTCGCGCCGCAGGGCTCCAGACAGAGATCGTTCCCTATCGCGTTCTGCTCAATCAGCCCAAAGTCGTGCGCGTTGAAGCCTGGGACTCGAGCGGCCATCTGCTGATGAGCGGTCCCACGCCCGAACATGTCGAGGGCGACCCCGCCGCCGACAATCCCCGCGTGGTGATGCCCTTCAGCGGCTCTTCCGGTTCAGGCGACGTGACCGCCGAAGTGGTGTACGCGAACTACGGCCGTGCCGAAGACTTCAATGAGCTTGCGGCCCGCAACATCGATCTGCACGGCAAAATTGTCATCTGCCGCTATGGCTCCAACTTTCGCGGCGTCAAAGTCTACCTGGCCCAGCAGCGCGGCGCGGTTGGCGTCCTCCTCTACTCTGACCCGCAGGACGACGGCTACGCCAAAGGCGATCCCTGGCCGCTGGGTCCATGGCGGCCTGAGACCGGCGTGCAGCGCGGCTCGGTGCAATTCCTCTTCAAGTACCCCGGCGATCCCGAAACACCCGGCATCGCCTCCACGCTCGACCTGCCCGACTCCGCCCGCGTTCCCAACCCCTCTGGACCTGATGGCAGCCAGCCGTACATCATCTCGATTCCTCTCAGCTACCATGATGCCGCGCCCATTTTGCAGGCGCTCAAAGGTCCCAGTGTGCCGCAAAGCTGGCAGGGCGCACTGCCCTTCCGCTACCACATCGGTCCCGGCGGAGAACGAGTCCACCTGGTTTCGCTTGAGGACTACCAGCGCCGCGTCATCTGGGACGTGATCGGCAAAGTCGAAGGTTCGCAGGAGCCGGATGCATGGGTCATCGTCGGCAACCATCGCGACGCGTGGGTATATGGTGCCGTCGACCCCAACAGTGGCACGGCCGCCATGCTCGAAGCCGCGCATGGCATCGGCACGCTGCTTCGCCAGGGCTGGCGGCCCAGGCGCACCATCGTCTTCTGCAGTTGGGACGCTGAAGAGGAAGGCCTTGTCGGTTCGACCGAGTGGGTCGAACAGCAGGGCCGCACCCTGGACCACGCTGTGGCCTATTTCAATATCGACGTGGGCGTCTCGGGCCCGGACTTCTCCGCCTCCGCTGTGCCCTCGCTCAAGGAGTTCGTTCGCGACATCGCGCGTTACGTGCCCAGCCCGCTCGGCGGCACTGTGTATCGGCTCTGGCATCTCACCCCCCCCGGCGACCGCGAACATCACCAATCGAATGCGCCGCCCATTCCGGGAGAAGGGGTGCACTTGGGCGATCTCGGCTCAGGGTCGGACTACACGCCCTTCCTGCAACACGCAGGCGTACCCTCCACCGATATCGAATCCACCGGCCCCTATGGCGTCTATCACTCGGCTTTCGACGACTTCGCATGGTTCACGCAGAATGCCGATCCGCATTTTCTCTATTTGCAGCAGATGGCGCGCGTCCTTGGCCTTGAAGCCATGCGCATGGCCGATGCCGACCTGCTGCCCTACGACTACGTTGCCTACGCGCACGAAATCTCCGCCTATCTCGACGCCGCCAAACACAGGGCCCCGGATGCCGGTCTAGGCGTGCTCGACTTCGCTCCCGCCCAGGCGGCAGCCGTGCGGTTTTCTGCCGCAGCCCAGCGTGCATATGCGGTCGAGTCCGCACCTTCTGGAGATCTGACCCGGCTGAATCTTGCCTTAAGGCAAACCGAGACAGCCCTGCTCTCCGACGCGGGACTTCCCAATCGGCCGTGGTACCGACACACCATCTTCGCTCCCGGCGAGGTCACAGGCTACGCCGCCGTCGTCCTCCCCGGGGTCAACGAGGCCATCGACGCGCAGGATCGAAATCGGGCCGCGCAGCAGCTGCAGGTTCTCACGCAAGCGCTCAACCGCGCCGCCAGCGTCCTCGAAGCCGTCCACTGAAAGCCGGATTGGTGCCGCTTGGTTACCACGGTAATTCGATCAACTCTTCAGGACTGTCTAGGTTTTCCATCTCATTAACCATTTAGTTGTAGGTGATTTAACCGCATCGTTCCGGAAAAACGCTCTCATTTCTAACGATTTTACTTGCAGTCTCTGTCAGGATGGCAGTAATATCAGTAACCAGTGAGAGTTACTGTTGGATTGATCGACGCGGTTACTCTCCTCGGCTTCGCTGGTTTCCCAGGATTGCGCTGCCGAAAAACCAATGGATTGGATGGTCCTTGCCATGCACGATATGCTCATCGCTCTGGTTTTCCTTGCGTTCGTGGCTTCCCCGGCCCTTTTCGCCGCCATGCCGGTCAGCAAGCGTCAGGAACGGCCTGAGCGCCACGCCAAGGGTGTCGGCTTACTCCCCGCCAGTCGGTAACGCCGTCTCTTTCGGCTCCGCAGGCCGATCTCTGTCCGCCGCTCATTAGACCTTAGAACAGCTCCCGTCCAAAGGTCCGCCCCACCGCAGGTGGCAAGTGGCCCCAAGGAACCACGTCCACTCCCACTCTGTAGTTATTTCCCTTTGTCCTTTCGCGGAGCTATGGTGCAATGTCGGACTCTCTAAGAAGTCCGCCGCACGCAGAATTGTGCACACCTTGGGGGCCTTTCATGAAAGACCTGGTAATCGAACTGATTCTGATCGCAATGATCGTCATTCCGCTGGTTTCCGACTCGCTCGAACCCTGCCGGGCCACAAATCGCCACGGCTCGGCGCCGCGCCGCAAGCACTAGCGCGCACTCACCGCATTCTCTCCCGCAAGCGCCGGCCGCCCTCGGTCCCCAGTCCCCACGTTTCGATCTTCACTCCCTCCCGCCCATGATGTGAGCCAAATCACATCGCCACCCCCCGCCCACGGTTGACCATGGTCGTGCAGGCTCGTATCGTTAAAAAGGTAGAGACCATGAAAAAATCCCCAAAGACTTTGCAGGTCAGTATTGCCGTCGCCGTCATCCTCGGCACCATCGCCTGGTTGGCTTTCACAGGCTACGGGTCCAGCAAGAGCTATTACGTCACCATTGCCGAGCTGGGCGGAATGGGCGACAAGGCGTATCACAGCAATTTGCGCGTCGAGGGTTTCGTGGAGCCAGGCTCGATTGAGCGCAACGGCCCGCACGTCAATTTCGTACTGAACGAATACGAGAGCCACTCGCCCAAAGCCCCTTCCGGACGCCTTCTGAAGGTGAGCTACAAGGGAGCCGAGCCGCCGCCTGACACTTTCAAGGACGACGCGCAGGCACTTGCGATGGGCACCTATGGCCGCGACGGCGTGTTTCATGCCACGGTGCTTCAGGCCAAGTGCGCCAGCAAATACGCACCGGCGCAGCCCGGCGCGCAGCCGTCTGCTCCTGCTTCGAACAAGCCGGCCAGCGCATCGAACACTACGCCTCCGCCTTCCTCCTCAACCCAGACCGCTTCCAACTGAGCGCATGACCGCGAACGTCTCCGCTGCCGAACCTACAACTCTTGGCGCTCGGGTCCATATTTGCGCTCGGCTTCAGCAGGTGTCCAAGCTCTTTGGCAGCTTTGCCGCGCTGCGCCAGGTGACGGTCGATCTGGAACCCGGCCATTGCTATGTGCTGCTCGGCGAAAACGGCGCGGGCAAATCTACGCTGCTGCGCATTCTGGCCGGACTGCTGCGCCCCAGCTACGGCACGGTGCGCGTCTTCGGCAACTCGGAGCCGCAGCAGGAGCGCGCCCGCATTGGTTACATGAGCCATGCGCCCATGCTCTACGACGAACTCACCGCCCAGGAGAATTTGCGCTACTTCGCCAGCCTCTATCCCGGCCGTGACTGCCTCGCGCCTGCCGACGCCCTGCGCCAGGTTGGACTCAACCCCGAGCTGAACCGGCCTTTCGGCAACTACTCGCAAGGCATGCGCCAGCGCACCTCGCTTGCCCGCGTGCTGGTTCCCTCGCCGGAGCTTCTGCTGCTCGACGAACCTTTCTCCAACATGGATGTGGAAAGCGCGCGACAAATGGTCGAACTCCTCGCCCGCTTCCGCAAAAGCGATCGCACCATCGTCCTCACCACGCACCAGCGCGACCTCGCCGCGCCCATCGCCGACTGGGTGCTCACGCTCCACGCCGGTCGCGTCGCATCCTTTGAACCAGGGAGCCCGACGCGATGAAGACCAATGGCGCACGCTATCTCGAATCGCTCGGCATCGCGTTTGAGTTACGCGAGTACGAGGTCGATCCCAACGACCTCACTGCGATCACGGTCGCGAAAAAAATCGGCATGCCTGCCGAACAAGTTTTCAAGACCCTGCTCGCGACCACCGGCGCCGGCGATTACGTCTTCGCCGTCATTCCCGGCGACGCTGAGCTCGACTTCAAAAAACTCGCGCGTGCCGCAGGCTGGCGCAAAGCGGAGATGGCTCCGCTCAAAGATGTGCAGCCGCTCACCGGCTATATCCGCGGCGGCGTTACCGTCTTCGGCGTAAAAAAATCTTATCCGGTTTTCGTCGATGAAACGGCAGTCCTCTTCGACACCATCAGCGTTTCCGCGGGAACACGCGGCACGCAGTTGATCCTCGCTCCCGATGATTATCTGCGCGCCTCCGCCGCGATCGGCGAGCCCGTACAGACAGTCGATTTGACCAAAGACGCCAAGCCTGTCACTGCGGAGGGCCGCTCATGACCCGCGCTCTCTGGACGCATCTCGCCAAGGATCTCCGCATCGAATGGCGCTCGCTCGACGCCATGATCTCCATGCTCTTCTTCTCCGGCCTGGTGGTCGTGCTCTTCTCCATCGCCTTCGATCCGCGCGGCGAGTTCTCACAGCAAATCTCCGGCGGCGTGCTCTGCGTCGCCACCATGTTCGCTTCGGTCAGCGCGCTCAATCAGGTCTGGGCGCGCGAAATCCGGCATCAGGTGATGGACGCGCAGCGCATGGTTCCCGCGCCCGCGGCCGAGCTCTTCCTCGCCAAAGCCATCGCCAACTTTCTCTTCGTCACCATCGTGCAGGTCATTCTGGCGCCGTTCTTTTTCATCTTTTACAACCTGCACATCACGGGCAATGCGTGGCTGCTGGCGCTGGTGCTGCCGCTGGGAACTTGGGCTTTGGTTGGCAATGGCGTCTTTTTCGCTGCGCTCTCCATGAGCAGCCGCAATCGCGAGCTACTGCTCTCGCTCATTCTCTTTCCCATCTTCATTCCCGCGCTTCTGGCCATGGTGCAATCCACTACCGCCATCTTCACCGGCGACAGCGATCCCACGCTCTGGATCAAGATGCTGCTCGGCTACGACATCATCTTCACCACTGCCAGCCTATTGCTCTTCGACACCATCTTCCGCGCGGAGTAAGAAATCAGCTCTCAGCCAAGAGCAAAATCTCTGTTTTTGCGTTCGCGGTGGGGTGTTTCGTTAAGTCCAGCAGAATCAATCGCAATGTTCGATTTTGCGCTGCCAGAAAGCGCCAAATGTTGGCTAGGAAGCGACCGCTTGGTCCGTTTACGTTGGTCTGAAGCTTCGCGATTTTTTGAGACAAATTAACGAGAATTGCGCACATTTGCGGTAAGTGTGAAACGAGAATTTCGCGAAGTAGAGCCGCGGTTGGCAGAGAATTTCGCATAAACACGACAAAACAGAATTCAAAGTGCGTTTTTGCGCAGGTTGTTGGCGTGTTTTGCGCGCAAAAACACGTCTTCTTGTGTCTGAAAACCAGTGATTTGTTACCAAGTGGCTCGTAGTAAGAAATGCTGTAGTCAAGAATGCTGAGACCGGACGGACGGGGCTGGCGTTGGAGCGGAGGATGCGTTGGCGCTGGTGGGTGGAGCGCAGACCGTGAGCCGCCCGGCCGTTTTCCAAAAACAACTCTCGCGGGAAGGCCGAATTCTGGACTCACAGCAGCATCCAAATTCAAGGGGATTGCACGACGCCTTAACCCAAATCCACGCGACACTTTGATAACATTTGATTCCCTGGCAAGAGCAGCGCCCCGGGAGCGGCTTCCTAATCTGCATGGCATGAAGGCTTCAACAAATTCATAACCAAACACTGGAGGGAATAGTATGCCAACGATTACAACCCAAGACGGTACACAGATTTTCTTGAAGGACTGGGGTCCGAGGAACGCGCAACCCATCGTGTTTCATCACGGCTGGCCTCTGGCGTCGGACGACTGGGACGCGCAGATGCTGTTCTTCCTTGCGAACGGCTATCGCGTCGTGGCGCATGACAGGCGCGGGCACGGCCGCTCCGCGCAGGTGGATACCGGCCACGACATGGACCATTACGCGGCCGACGCTTCGGCAGTGGTCGAGCATCTCGACCTGAGGAATGCGGTCCACATCGGCCACTCGACGGGCGGCGGCGAGGTGGCGCGCTATGTCGCCAAATATGGCCAGCCGCAAGGCCGCGTCGCCAAGGCGGTGCTGATCGCCGCCGTTCCCCCGCTGATGCTCAAGACCGAAGCGAACCCCGGTGGCACGCCGATTGAGGTCTTCGACGGATTCCGCAAGGCGCTGGCCGCGAACCGGGCGCAGTTCTACCTCGATGTGGCTTCGGGTCCGTTCTACGGCTTCAACAGGCCCGGCGCGAAGGTTTCGCAGGGGATTATTCAGAACTGGTGGCGTCAGGGGATCATCGGCGGCGCACTCGCTCAATACGAAGGCATCAAGGCTTTCTCTGAGACAGACCAAACGGACGATCTGAAAGCGATCACGGTGCCGACCCTCGTGATGCAGGGCGACGACGATCAAATTGTGCCCTACAAAGACGCTTCTTTGCTGCAGGCGAAGCTGCTCAAGAACAGTACGCTGAAGATTTACCCCGGCTTGCCTCACGGCATGATGACCACGCACGCCGACGTGATCAATGCGGACCTGCTGGCATTCATCCGAAGCTGAATTCAGGAGAAGCAGGGAATAGGGAGTAGCCAGTAGGAAATAGGCCTTCGGCCCTCTTCGGCTTTGCGCAGAGCAGCCTTTAATGCCGTTTCCTCGTTCCCTGTTTCTCTCTCAAAAAATCGCCGCTCTTGCCGCCTGATTTTGCTTCGAGGCGAATTTCGCGGATCACGATGGATTTGTCGAGGGCCTTGGTCATGTCGTAAACCGTGAGCGCGGCGACGGCGGCCGCGGTGAGGGCTTCCATTTCAACGCCCGTTTGCCCAACCGTGGCCGCGGTGGCGGTGATGCGCACACCGCCGGCGACCAGCTCCGTCTCGACATCGACGTGCGTGAGCGCAAGTGGATGGCACATGGGAATGAGCTCCGCGGTGCGCTTGGCAGCCTGAATGCCGGCAATGCGCGCGACTTCAAGCGGATTGCCTTTGGGGTTCCGGGGCAGCGCGGCGATGACCGCGGCGGACAGCGCGACAAAGGCCGATGCGATTGCGGTGCGGCGCGTGGGCTGCTTGCCGCCGACGTCGACCATGGCGGCACAGCCGGTTGCGTCGAAGTGCGATAGTTTCGCGGTCTTGGGCATGTGTCTCCTCACGGCAGAAGAATGTTGGCCGTTGCGCCCGCGTCGAGCGAGCCGGAATCACCGGGCACGACCAGATAGCAGTTCGACCGCGCCATGGCGGCGAGATCGGCGGAACCTTGCCATTCAACCAGCTTCACTTCGGGCACAGGTCCGGCGAACGTGCAGGCAGCGGGCAGAAAGCGCGTGAGGCCCGGCTTCGCTTTGACCTCCTCAGCCAGGCGCGCGAGAGCGAAGCGCGGACCACGATCGATGCGGCCGGCAAGTGCGGCCAACACCGGCGCGGCGAAGAGCAGGAATGTGACGGCGGAAGAGACGGGATTTCCCGGCAATCCGAACCATTGCATGGAGCAGCCTTTTTGGTTGTGACCTGTGGGACGGGGCAGCTCTCCAAACACCACCGGCTTGCCCGGCTGCATGCGCACGCCGGTGAATTGGAAGCGGGCTCCCAAGCGGGCGAGGGTGGGTTCGACAAGATCAAATTTTCCAGCAGACACGCCGCCCGTGACGAGCAGAAGATCGGCCGTGGCGGCGCGGGCAATCGCGGCGTCGAGAGACCTGGCAGTATCGCGCGCGATGGGCAGGATCCACGGCTGGCCGCCGGCTGCGGAAACCATCGCGGCCAGCATGGCGGAGCTGGAGTTGCGAATCTGGCCGGGCGCGGGTTTGGCGGCGATGGGCACAAGTTCGTCGCCCGTGGAGAGAATGGCCACGCGCGGCCTCAAGTAGACCGTGATCTGTCGACAGCCGCAGGACGCGGCCAAAGCAATCTGCGCCGCGCCGAGCAAAGTCCCAGCGGGCAGCAACGCGCCGCCTTTGCGCGCCTGCGCGCCGCGGAGCACGATGTTCTCGCCCTTCTTAATTGTGCATGGCGGTAAAAGGCGGACGGTTGGCGCGGAACGTTCGCCGCCGACCTCGACGTGGGCAGATTCAACGTGCTCGAGCATGATGACCGCGTCAGCGCCGCGAGGAACGGGCGCGCCGGTCATGATCTCCCAGGCGGCTCCACGCGGCAGCGGACCGGAAGGCGGATCGCCCGCGCGGCTTGCGCCGGCGAGGTTGAGCGGCCGATGGGCGGAGGCTTCCGCGGCACGGCAGGCGAAACCGTCTCGCGTGGAACGGGCGAAAGGCGGCAGGTCGCTGTCTGCGCGGAGGGTTTCAGCAAGAACGCGTCCTGCCGCAGCGGCCAGGGTCACGCGCTCCGTCACGGGCTTGCTGCGCGCGAGGCGCTCGGCGCGCTTGGCGACATAGGCCGCGGCCTGGGCGTAACTGAGCAAGGCGTTGTTCGACATTGGGGCCGACTTTCGGCTCATGGATTGGATTGTAGATGGAGGAGCGATGTGGAGGATTGCATCCATAGCGCCGGATACACGAAGGGCGTCCGCCGCGGCAGACGCCCTTTGATCGGTTCGAGCGGAGGCCGAGCTACTTCGACTTCGCTCCGGCCGCCTGTTGCAGGATGCCTGTCACGTCCGCAGCGAACTGGCCATGCGGCGCCAGTTGCAGATATTTCTGGTAGGCTTCGGCGCAATCCGGAGGCAGAACGTAGTGGCCCTTGGCGTCGACGGTGGCGTTCATAATCAAACCCTGGCCCTTGATGTAATACAGAATTGCGAGGTTGGGATCGTTCGGGTTCGGATCCTGCTTGATGGCTTCATCCGCCGCGGCAGCCTGCGCAGCGGCGTTGCCCTCCTGGAAGAAGATGATCGCCTGGTTTTTGAGATACAGCGGCGCGTTGACGGTATCCGCCTTGGCGGCAGCATCAAACGCGGCGTTGGCCTCAGGAACCTTGCCGGTGCGCGCGTAGATTTCGCCCAAGCCAGCCTCGGCCTGGCCGATGACGGGTCCGCGCGGCTTTTTGGAAGCGGTCTCGAGATCGACAGCCTTTTTGTAGGCCGTGATGGCATCGTCGTACTGCTTGAGCCCGGCCTGTCCGTAGCCCAACTGGTTCCACAACAAGGCCTCGTCCGGCTTGGCGGCAGTATCCTTGGTCGCAATGCTCACGATGTCTGTGTACTTGGCGGTCTTGATCTCGACGATCTTGTTGGCAAGATCGAGTTTGGAAGCGTTGGCTCCCAGGGCCGCCACCGCAAGATCGGATGCGTGGTCGATGTCTTTCTTGTCCTGGTTGACGATCTTCAGATCGGCGTTGAGCTGGTTGATGAGGACATTGGCCTTCAGGGCCTCGGAATTCTGCTTCCTCAAATCCTCCAACTGCTTCTTCTCCTCCGGCGACATATTGTCGATGTATTCCTGGCGCGACATGTCGACGTCCTGTTCGGTATCCTGCCCGGCGACGATTTTGACGCCGCGGACGGAATCAGCCATCTTGCCGACCGGCATTTCGGCCGCGCGGTAAACCAGCATGTAGGTTCCCTGCGCCGCTTCTCCGGTGTAATTGCCGGATTCATCGACCAGGAAGGTGTACTTCAGGGTCGAGCCGCCGTCGGTGGAGAGATTCACCGTGCCGCCGCCCTGGGGTTGGCCCGTGGGATTGATGACTTTGCCGTGAATCTTGCCAGTATTTCCAGCGGGCGCTTGCTGCGCCTGTGCCGGCGCGAGGACCACGGTCAAAAGTGCGGCAGCGGCCAGGCCCAGCCAAAGTGAAAGAGCGCGTTTCATGTTTTCTCCTTGAGAGCGGCGGGACATAGATTGCCCGCAAGCTCAAAAAATTCAAAGTCTCAGGCGCAGCGGAGGAAACTCATCCGGCAGAGCGCATTGGTGAGCAAGACCCACGTTAAATCCAATGCAGCACCCCGCACAAGTGGTCTCCGGCCAACTCTGCTCCGGGACGCCGGGTGTTTCGACGCCGGCCCAGTCTTCCTGACAAGAGGTCCGTCTGCAAGTTGCCCTTTGCGTCGCGCAGTCTCCACACGCCGTGCCGATACCGATTCTCATGGTAGTGGGGCAGGCGCGGCTGCGCGTGTGGCCTGTATCACACACTAAAATCAAGGCATGGGAACGGTTATTCGCAATGCGACCGCGGCAGATGTTGCACAGATTCTCGCTTTCATTCGCGCCCTTGCCGCTTTTGAGCGGGCGCCGGACGCGGTGGTTGCGACCGAGGAGGGCCTTCTCCGCGACGGATTTGGCCCTAACCCGTTTTATTCCTGCCTGATTGCCGAGCGCGATGGCCAGCCAGCGGGTTTCGCGTTGTTTTTCTACAACTACTCCACGTGGGAGGGACGGCCCGGCATCTACCTTGAGGACCTGTTTGTGCTGCCGGAGTTGCGCGGCTTGGGCATTGGCAAGGCGCTATTGCAACGTGTGGCCGCAATTGCCGTGGAAAAGGGCTGCCAGCGCCTGCAATGGGAAGTTCTGGATTGGAATACGCCGGCCATCGATTTTTATTCCGCCATGGGCGCCGAGTTTTTGGATGATTGGCGCAATGTACGACTGAGTGGGGATGCGATCAAGCGGCTTGCGGAGGAACCGGGAGGGGGTGGTCTCCCACCCATTTCCGCGAAAAACGCGGAAATGGATGCGGCACGGGAGAAACAAAAGAACAGGGCGGAGAGCACGTCGTGTGGATTCGCGTGATTGGCGGCGGGCTGGCCGGGCCGGAGGCGGCGCTGACGGCGGCGCGGCTTGGCTGCGAGGTGGATCTGTATGAAATGCGCGCGATGGTGGATGGAAAGCCGCGCCTGACGCCGGCTCACCAGACTACAGATTTCGGTGAATTGGTTTGCTCGAATTCCCTCAAGAGCGAATCGCCCAACACAGCGCCTTGGCTGCTGAAACAGGAGATGCGGCGCGGGGGCTCGGCGCTTTTGCGGATTGCGGATGCATGCGCGGTTCCAGCAGGCCACGCGCTGGCCGTCGATCGCGTGGAGTTTTCTCGGCGCATTTCGGAAGCGATTGAAGCCGAGCCGCGCATTCACGTGATTCGCGAGGAAGTGACGAGCCTGGGCGATGCGCTACTCCAAAACGAGAATGGCACGAAGCGCCAGCTCACGATCATCGCGACGGGGCCGCTGACGTCGGACGCGCTGGGCGGGGAGATTGAGCGGCTGACCGGCGCGGGGCATCTGGCGTTTTACGATTCGATTTCGCCGATTGTCGATGCCGAGTCCATTGACATGAGCCGCGTGTATTTTGCCGCGCGCTGGGACAAGGGCACGGCCGATTACATCAACTGCCCCATGGACCGCGCGGAGTACGACCGCTTTTACGACGCGCTGGTGGCCGCCGAAGCAGCGGAAAGCAAAGAGTGGGAGAAGCTCGACTTTTTTGAGGGTTGTTTACCCATCGAAGTGCTGGCCACGCGCGGGCGCGATACGCTGCGCTTCGGCCCCATGAAGCCGGTGGGGTTGCGCGATCCGCGCACCGGCAAAACGCCGTGGGCCGCGGTGCAGTTGCGCAAAGAGAACCTGCGCGCCGACAGCTACAACCTCGTTGGTTTCCAGAATCACTTGAAGTTTGGCGAACAGGCGCGGGTTCTGCGGCTGATTCCGGGACTGGAAAACGCGCGCTTCCTGCGCTACGGGCAGATCCACCGCAACACCTACATTTGCGCGCCGGTACTGTTGGATGCATGCCTGCGGCTTTCGCCAAAGCCCGCTCATCCTGAGCTACAAAAATCGGAGGTCATCCTGAGCGAGTCCGCCGCAGGCGGACGAATCGAAGGACCTGCATTTTCTGCTTCCGGACACGCGCACCTCTTCGCAGGGCAGGTTTGCGGCGTGGAGGGGTACACGGAATCGATCGCCACGGGCATGCTGGCAGGGATCTATGCCGCGGCGATCGCTCGCGGCGAGGAGCCTTTGCCGGTTCCGCGCGCGACGGCGCTTGGTTCGCTGGTGCATTACATCACGCACGCGGATCCCAAGAATTTTCAGCCCGCAAACATCACCTTCGATTTGCTGGAGCCTCTGGAGGAAGAGGTGCGGAAGAAGATCCGCGACAAGAAAGAGCGGCATCGGATTGTGTGCGAGCGCGCGCTGGGGGCGTTCGATGCATGGTGGGCGGCGACAGAAATCGCCACTCTTCGAGGATGATCGCGCGAACCGCTTTAGTTCGGCGAAGGCCGCTCGATGTGGTCGATGACGATGGTTTGGATGGAGCCTTTGCCTGCTTTGAGATCGAGGCCGAGGGCCTTCATGGCCGTGAGAAGAAAGCCCGTGATGTCCGCGTTGTTGTCGACGTCGCCAGGCTTGTACTCGAAGTCGAAGGAACCGCTCAGTCCCGTTTGATCGGTCACAGGACGTTCCAGCCATTCGCTCAGGCGTACGGCCAGCTTGGGCATGGAGATGTTTTTCCCGCCATACCAGGTTTGGTAATCTCCGCCGGCCCACGGGTATGCGGTCTTGTCCTTAGGTGGTTGCAGATTGAGCTTGCCCTTGCCGCGTTCAAGCAGGTACGCCTGGACCTCCCTGGTTGCGACGTGGTACTTCAACTGAAACCTATCGATCAGGAGGGCCTGCAGCATGCGGCACTCTTCATCGCTTGGAGGATCGACGGAGAAGGCTGGGTTCGAATGGGCGGAAGCGGAGTCAGCGGGGGGAACAGCCTGAATATCAAATCCCTGACCGGTCACTAAATCCGTCCAAACCGGGCCGCCAGCGATCTGAAAGCGCTGGACGTTGAACGCCACCATGATGAGATATTGCGTCCGGACACCCTTGCCAACGATTCGACCGCCGGGGAGGGTGCGAAGACCGTTGAGCTCCCGGTTGTCTGGGCCGGAAGGCCGCACTGAAGCGGCTTCAAATTGCGGAAGGGCGGCAGACGCCTTCTGTGCCGCGACTGGCGGCGAATTTCCCTGCGCGAAAACGCTGGCCGCCGCGCACACAAGCCAAATGGCTGCAACTCGCAGACAAACACTCACCGTGTATTTCATCTTTCCACCCATGGTCCTTGGATTCCCATTGATTTGACGCTGCTTCCGCGCGAATCGCTCAGAGTTGGATCGAGGACCGACACGTCCTTGCACCGTCCCTACGGGACTCTGGAATCAATTCTTGAGTCTTGCTTTCCCCACGCTGAAGCGCGGGGCGAACAAACACTACGCCTCCGGCACGCTTATCAGGGAATCACTTTCGCAGCTATCCCACGTCAGCCGTATTCTTAATCGGGGCATCCCAGCATGGCTGGCATACGTCGCAACGTGATCGTCTCTATCTTGTTCACCATTTTTGGCGGGCCGGGGTTCGTGTTGGTCTATCTGCCGTTGTGGATCACGCGCTTTCGCATTCCGGACGGTGAACCGTGGGGGCAGATGCTGTTGGCGTCGGCGCTCATTCTGGCCGGGGTCTCGCCGGCATTCGAGTCCATCCGGCGGTTTGTAGCCGTGGGTCGCGGAACGCTGATGCCCACGGCGCCGACGGAGCATCTGGTCGTGAGCGGCTTCTACCGTCATGTGCGCAATCCGATGTATGTGGGTGTGCTCATCGCTCTGGCCGGCGAGGCCGTGCTTTTCGAGCGGCGCGCGATGGTCGCGTATCTCGCTCTCGTGTGGCTCGCAACGCACCTGTTTGTGCTTCTCTACGAGGAGCCCACGCTCACCCGGCGCTACGGCGACGAGTATCTGCGCTTCAAGCAGAATGTTCCGCGCTGGTTGGCGCGGCTGACGCCGTGGACTGGCGCAGACGAGTAGCCGCCGGGAACCTTTCTGCATTCTTCCGTGTCCAAGACAGCGTAGGCTTTGTGCGCGGCGGCGAAGTGCGAACGTGTACCCTGAAGATTGGGACGATGCATGGAACAGGGCGCTGCGCGCGCCCGGGGAAGTGAGAAGTTTTTGATGCGACGGTTGGGAATGATTTGCGGTGTGGCGGCGATCAGTTGCGGCGCGGCACTGGCGTGCGCCCAGGCCGGGCAGCCTACCGCCGCAGAGAAGAAATCGGCCACCGTCCTCACGCTTCCGCCCTCGCCCAAGGCCCTTTTGCCCGACGAATTTTCCGGCTGGGTGACGGCCGAACCATCGAAGATCATCACCGACGCCGCGCAAGCCGACCCAGCCAATGCCGCGGCGCTTAAGGAATATGGGTTTAACGCGGCCGTCGTGGCCAGCTACAAGCGCGAGGGAGAAACGCTGAACCTGCGCGCACTGCGCTTCGATGACGCGAGCGGCGCTTATGGCGCCTACACCTACTACCGGCAGAACGGCTGGCCGAAAGAAGCCATCGGCACCGGTGCAGCGTCCGACAACAAGCGCGTTCTGTTTTGGGTGGGAACCACGGTGGTGGACGCCACGTTTTCCCAGGTTGGGCCGGAGTCGGCAAGCGAATTGCGCGAGATTGCGCGTCAGTTGCCTGCGCCTGGCGGAAGCCGCTTACTGCTTCCACCCATCCTGGCCAGCCTGCCGCAATCGAGGCTCGACCCGCAGACCACACACTACGCAGTGGGCCCGGCCGGCTACGCGGGCGCGGGAGGCGTGTTGCCGCCGGCGCTGGTCAAATTCGATATGGGCGCTGAAACTCTCACGGCGAATTATTCTCTCGCTTCTGGCGAGGCCACGCTCACGATCATCGATTACCCCACGCCGCAAATCGCGCACGCACAGGTGGATGCGATTCGCGCGTATCTGAAGGCCGGCAGCCAGGCGACGCCACCCTGGCCCAAGCCGCTTAACGACTCCGATACTGCGTCGCTCGAGGTGCGGGATAGCGGGCCGCTGGTCGTGGTTGTGAGCGGCGACGCTATTCCCGATGAGAGCCATCGCTTGCTCGAGTCCGTACATTACGAAGCCGAGATGACGGCGATTCCGCAGCCGTTGGAGTCGGACATCGAGAAGACCAGCAAACTGCTGACGGGCATTGCGATCCTGAGCCTGATCGGTGCCGGAGCAGCCATTTTGCTGGGCGGGTTCTTCGGCGGCGGCAGAGCCCTTTACCGGAAGGTGACGGGTAAACCGACCTCCTCAGTCTTCGACATGGAGTTCATTCGTATCGATCTGCGGGAAGAAACGGTGGAAGTGGTCGAAGTGATCGAGGCAATCGAACGGCCGCATCCGAAGGGTTAATGTCGCCCTTATCCTGTGGAAAAATGGACAAAAACCAGATAAAACAGCGCCAAATCACGGGAAATCACGAAGAAAAGCAGGCGAACGATCGGCGAAGAAAATAGGGTTCCTCGCCGCCTGAACGAATTGTTAAACGATTGAAATAAAAGCGTTTATTTTTGCTTATATTTTTTCTTGACACTGCTTTGCGCCGAACCTAGTATGCAGCCAGAAAGTTCTAATGGGTTTGCCTCCGTTGGAGCTATTCTCCCTGAGGAAAGAGCTGCCCCATTGCCGGGCGGCTCTTTCCGTGTATTGAGCCTTTTTATGCCTTCGGACTTTCCCCTGCGGTCGTGGGCGAGGTTTCGGTCCATTGCTCATCGCATTGCTCGCAGCGCCACGTGTTTTCAGGGTCCACGCCTTCCAGAACCACGTCATCCGACCCGCATTTGGGACACTTGGGCTCGACAAAATCGGCCTCTTCCTCCTTTGTGTCATCTACGATTTTCTGCGGAATGGGTTGTGCGGCGATAACGCGCGCCTGATCGAGCTGATCGGCGGCGACGAGGACACGCGGATAGCCGAGGTCGGACATGGCATAGCGGGATCTCGACCCGGTGCTGTCGACCCAACTGTCGATTCCTGCCTTCTGCAACGCTTCAACGAGTTCCCGCGCCTGCTCCGATGTCTCGCACTCGCAGAGCGGCGTCTTCCACGTGTACTCGTGCGGACCATTGGCTTGGACTTCCGCGTCTCGCGGATCCGGTACCGGTTGCGGCGGCAGCGCGCCGAAGGCGCCGGATGCAATTTCAAGAGGATTACGGGCGTTACTCAGCGCCACCGGAGGTTGGGGTGATTCTTGTGGCGCCGACTGAAGCGCTGTGATGGATTCCGGATTCTCCGGATCGCCCATTCCGCGGCTGCGCATCTCCTGCCGCAATGCCTGCTGCGCGGGTTGCGTCAGATCGGTGAAGTCGCGGGCGAGTTCGAGCAGCTCTCCCTCGCCCTTTTGACGGTACTCCTCGGTCAGCCGCTGCCATTCAAGAACAGGATCGATTTGCATGGGCAAAAGTATACGGCGATTCCAGAGCAGGCGCGCGCCTTTCAGCGTTCCTGCTCGCCTTTACCTTCCTCCAGCGCGAAGATACAATCGAAAGTGCAGGCCGACGTAGCTCAGTTGGTAGAGCAGCTGATTCGTAATCAGCAGGTCGTCAGTTCAAGTCTGACCGTCGGCTCCAGAATCCGGATGACAGCGTGGCCTCTCGTCAGCGAGAGGTCATTTTTGTTGCCTGGAATTTGAGGAAGGCCATCCCTCAACTTTTCAATGGTTTTGCCGATTCTTGAAGCAGGATGGGGCGGGGAAGTAACCATTCGCCGGTTACCGGCGCGCTGCGGGAGAGCACTTACCGGGTGGGGGCTGCTGCAGCGAAAGCTGCATTGTGCATTTAGGTTCCCTGGCCCAGAATCGGTTTCAAGACGAGACAAAGGGGGAAAAGAACATGCACGAGAGACTTCTCAAACTGTATGTGACGTTCCAGAACCTCATGACTGGCGAACAGGGTCAGGATCTGGTCGAGTATGGTCTGTTGTGCACCTTGATTGCTCTAGCCATGATCTCGAGCATCAACCCGATTGCGACGGCGGTGACGAGGATGCTCAGCAATGTCAGCTCCTCGCTCGCTTGACCGCCTGATCGTGCGGCAGTCCCGCAACGGCCACCCGGTCACTGACACCTGAACCTGCAGGTCCGATCCTGACTTCGTCACGAGAGAAAAATGGAGGGAATGAACACATGCACGACACACTTCTCAAGTTGTACGTGAAGCTCCAAAATCTGGTGAGCGAAGAACAGGGCCAGGATTTGGTCGAGTACGCCTTACTGGTCTCGCTGATTGCTCTCGGAGCGATCTCCGGGGTCAACCACGTTGCGACCGCGGTAACCAAGATCTTCACGAACGTCAGCTCTTCCCTCGCGTAGCCCGCCAAAGTCGCGCGATACCGCATTCTCCCTACAAGCAATCGCCCACCCAGAGATGTTCATGGGTGGGCGAATTTTTTTACGGTCTTCCTGGCTACGCTCGTGCACAATCGAGGCATCTAAGTTTCGAGTAGTGTCTGTTGGCCCAAGGCACAAATGAGGAGGGGGAGGGATGAAAGCCATTGTTGTCCACCAATATGGCGGTCCTGAAGTGCTCAAGTGGGAGGATTATCCAGAGCCGGCGGCCGGTCCGGGCGAAGTGCTGGTGCGGGTGGCTGCCACGAGCGTGAATCCGATTGACTACAAGCGGCGTGCGGGGTTTACGAAGGACTTTTATCCCATCAACTTTCCGGGGCTGATGGGAGTGGACGTTTCGGGGACTGTGGCCAAGGTTGGGGCCGGGGTGGTGGACTTCGCAGCCGGCGACCCGGTATTCGCCATGGCGGACAACACCTACGCCGAGTTTTGCGTGGTGAAAGCGGCGATCCTGGCGAAGGTTCCCAAGGGACTGGATTTGATTGAGGCGGCGGCGCTGCCGCTGGTGACGACGACCGGCAACCAACTGGCTACGGCCACGGGAATCAAAGCGGGGCAGACTGTGCTGGTCGCGGGCGCCGTGGGAAATGTGGGGCGCTCCGCGGTGTTCACCGCGAAGCAGCTGGGCGCGACCGTGATTGCAGGAGTTTTGAAGAGGCAAGCGGAGGACGCGAAGAGCGCCGGCGCGGACCAGGTGGTGGCCACCGACGACGAGTCCGCTATTGCGAATCTCCCGCCGGTGGATGCTGTTGCCGACACGGTGAATGGAAAGACCGCCGAAATGTTGATCGCCAAGGTCAAGCCGGGAGGCGTGTATGCATCGGTGGTGGGTGCGCCACGGAATGCGGAAAAGTTCCCTGCCGTAAAGGTGGCAACGGTGTACTCGTCAGCGGACAGGAAAACTCTGGTGTTCATGGCGGAGGCCGTCCGCGACGGCAAACTGGCGATCCCAATCGGCCCCCGGCTGCCACTGAGCCAGGCGGCGGAAGGTCAAGCCGCTGCGGAGAAGGGCGGTATCGGGAAGGTCTTGCTGCTGGCTTGATATTCTTTGGCGAACAGAGCACGCGAAGGGGAAATCGCAAATGAAAAGGGGTTTGTGGGGAATCAACCCCGCTGCCAAGCCGAGCGGCAATGGATGTGTGGAATGCCTGGCGTCGCCGCAAGGTTGGTGGCTTCATCTGCGCCGGTGCGCGGAGTGCGGGCACATCGGCTGTTGCGACAGTTCTCCAAGCCAGCATGCATCCAAACATGCGGCAGAGACGGGGCATCCGATTATCGCCAGCTTCGAACCGGGCGAGGATTGGTTCTACGACTACCGGACGCGGGGGATGATCGAGGGTGTGGAGCTGCTTCCGCCGCATGCGCATCCGAGGAATCAGCCCGTTCCCGGACCCGCAGGAAGGGTGCCTGCCGACTGGGAATCGCTGCTGAACTAAGGCCGCATCCTCATTTATCGAGAACAGGAGGCACCGCATGAATCTGCCCGACGCGCCGGTTGCACACGAAGGCTTCTACGCAGCTCACTTCTTCACCGTCAAGGACCAGGAAAAATCGCGGGACTTCTATATCCGGATTCTTGGCGGGAAATTGATCAAGCCGGAAGATCCCTGCTACATCAAGTTGGCGAATACGTGGATCATTCTGAATTGCGGCGGCGGCCCGACTCCCGATAAGCCAGAGGTCACCCTTGAAACTCCGCCGGATCTGAACCGGGTAAGCAGCTTCCTGAATTTGCGTGTCGCTGACATCTGGGCCTGCTACAAAGAGTGGGGCGCCAAGGGCGCGTTCTTTATTACCGAGCCATGGGTCAATCCCGACGGCTGGGAATGGCGCTGCTACATGCGCGATCCCGACGGCTACATCATCGAGGTCGGCCAATATACTCAACTCGCCATTGACTGGTTCAACAGCCACAGTTGATTGGGCAAGCGATCGGCCGCGACAGCAAACTTGTGAAGCTGGATTTACAATCTTCTGGTGCATGCGACTGTTAACGCGATGAAGCCTCTCTGCTTTGTGCTCATGCCGTTTGGGCGCAAGCAGGATGGAACCGGCCGGCTGATTGATTTCGATACTGTCTATCAGCAGATCATCCAGCCGGCAGTGACTGAGGCAGGGCTGGAACCGATCCGCGCCGATGAAGAGCAGGTCGGCGGCACCATCCACAAGCCGATGTATGAGCGGTTGATGTTGTGCGAGTTTGCGATCGCCGACGTGACGGGCGCAAACCCCAATGTCTATTACGAACTTGGCATTCGCCATGCCGTGCGGCCGTCGAGCACGGTGATTCTGTTCGCCGAGGGCACCTCTCTGCCCTTCGACATCGCGCTGTTGCGCGGCATTCCCTACGGCCTGGATGCTTCCGGCAATCCGGCCAATCCCGAGGCCGACAAGCAAAACATCGTGCAGCGCTTGCAGGCTGCGAACCAGGAACCGCACGACGACAGCCCGCTTTTCACGCTCATCAAGGACATGCCGCGGATCGAGGTGGACCACGAGAAGACGGATCTCTTCCGCGACCGGGTGAGCAACTCGCGCGAATACAAAAAGCGGCTGGCGGCAGCGCGCAAGGCGGGGGCGGACGCGGTGAGGGGCATTGCCGCGGAATTCCCCAACATGCTCAATGTCGAAGCCGGCATCGTGGTGGATTTGTTTCTTTCGTTTCGCGCCGTCAAAGCCTGGCAGGAGATGGTGAATCTTTACGGCGGCATGTCGCGCACGTTGCAAAACACTCGCATGGTGCAGGAGCAGCTCGCTTTCGCTCTCAACCGGCTGGGGAAATCGGAGGATGCCGAGCAGGTTCTTAAGCAGACGATTGAGAAATTCGGTCAGAGCAGCGAGACCAACGGACTGCTGGGGCGGGTCTATAAGGATCGCTGGGAAAATGCCCTGAAAGCCGGACGCACGATGGAAGCGCGAGGGTTCCTCAAGCGCGCCATCGAGGCGTATCGCGCCGGTTTCGAAACCGACTGGCGGGACCCGTATCCCGGCATTAATGCGGTCACGCTGATGGAGTTGCAAGAGAAGCCCGATGCGGCCCAGGCCGACATGCTGCCCGTGGTGCGCTACGCGGCGCTCTTGCGTATGAAGGCCAATGGCGATTACTGGGACCAGGCCACCATGCTGGAACTGGCCGTGCTCGCCCGCAATGTGGACGAAGCGCAGGAGTATTGCGGCGCGGCGCTGGCAGTGGTGCGCGAAGCGTTCGAGCCGGAAACCACGGCCCGCAACTTGCGCCTGATCCGCGAGGTGCGGACGGCGCGCGGTGAGGACGTCGCGTGGCTCGCAGAAATCGAGGAGAACCTGAAAGCGGCGCAGGCGCGGCTCGAAAACCCGGATGGTGCGGCCGGGTAAATCGTAAGTTATTGCTATGTTTGGCGTCCCCGACGGGATTTGAACCCGTGTTATCGCCGTGAAAGGGCGGTGTCCTAGGCCGGGCTAGACGACGGGGACGATTGGGAGAGCAGAGATCGGCGGGAAGAGCGGCCCTTGCGCCTTTCAAGATGCGTCCATTCAAAGGCTATCAACTCGCGGATAGGGTGTCAAAGAACGCTGCGCTGCATCGAAACCACAGTTGAGTAGATTAACCGCGTTGCGGCGGGGCCGAAGGCGGCTTGCGCCTGCGCGGAGCCCGGCCTGCGTCTACGGCTGGCCGGAACCAGAAGCGTCAAGACGGCGTAACTGATATGTGCGCTATCCTCGATAGAGACTGCGGCATAACCGCGGCCCGTCGTGGCGGGACGCGCCGCGTAGATTTTGCATCATTTACCCAGTTCCGCGTATCGCATCAATCAGGCAACGAACGGGCAGGTAACGAATTGCGCGGGCGATGACCGTAACCCGTTCTCGCGGAAGGGCGCAGGGACTGGCCCGACAAGCGGGAGAAGGCGGACGGCGCTGCCGCTCAGAATGATGCGGTTCGGCACCCCGGCATCACAAGCTCTTCGGGTGAAAACCATCGCTTCCGGGCCGTCACGCAGCACCCTTGCGCCCCGGGCAGGGCGGGAATCACGCGGCGGCGCAGGGGAGAGGCGTAAGTGCGCGGCCCAGGCACGATTTGAACCAGAGCACGCAAGGCCCGTGCAAGTGAATCAAAGCGGCCAGAGGAAGAATCGAGTGACGCAAAGCAATTTGAACCGTACTTTTCTAATAGGTTGTTTGACCCTGGCCGTGCTGGCGACCGGCTGCCAGAAGAAGCCGGCGGCCGCCGCAGGGGCCGGGCCGCAGGGCCTTCCCGTGCAAACGGTGACCGTAGTCCTGTCGCCGGTAGCGCAGAGCAGCGAGTACGTGGCCACCATCAAGTCGCGGCGCTCGACGGCATTGCTGCCGCAGGTGAACGGATTGCTGACGGCGATTCGCGTGCATTCGGGCGACCAGGTGAAGGCTGGCCAGGTGCTGATGACGATCGACCCGCGCCAGCAACAGGCGACGGTGGATTCCGAACGCGCCACCGAGCGGCAGAAAAAGGCGCTCCTTGACTACGACACGATCGAGCAGGATCGCCAGCAAAAGCTGTTCGATGCCGGAGTAACCAGCCGCGACACCCTGCAACAGGCGCAACAGGCCTATCAAAATGCCAGGGCGGACTACAATTCGGCGGTGGAAGCGCGCAAATCCCAGGAACAACTGTTGGACTACTACACCATCCGCGCGCCGTTCGCCGGGGTGGTGGGCGATATTCCGGTGCATGTGGGCGATTACGTTTCGCCGTCGCTCTCGCCGGCGACGGTGCTGACCACAGTGGACGAAAACAACGATCTTGAGGCGTACGTCTACATTCCCACGGAGCGCGCGGCCGAGGTGAAAATCGGACTCGGCATCGACCTGACAGACAACGACGGCAAGCTGCTGGAGAAGACGGCGATCGATTTCATCTCGCCCGAGGTGGACAGTACGCTGCAGGGGATTCTGGTGAAAGCGCCAGTGAAGTCGGGGCCCGAAATCCTGCGCAATGCCCAGATCGTCAAGGCCAAAGTCATCTGGAGCACGAAGACCATGGCGGTGGTTCCGGTGCTGGCGGTAATCCGGCAAGGCGAGCAGAGCTTTGTTTTCGTGATGCAAAAGCAAAACGGCATGGCCGTGGCGCACCGCATGCCGGTGGTGCTGGGCGATACCGTGAACAACAACTATTCAATTGTTTCCGGGCTGAGCGCGGGCGACAGGGTGATTGTCACCGGCATTCAATTTCTGGTGGATGGTATGCCGGTGATTCCGCTGGGTGGGTGAAAAAGCAGCTATCAGCTTTTAGCTCTTAGCTCGTGTGCGCGGAAGGAAAGAGTTCAATTGAGCAAAAAAGGTTGAAGGCTGTTAGCTAACAGCGAATAGCAAAGCAGGAAAGAGAGCTTACTTTGTTTGTCGATTTCTTTATTCACCGGCCGGTTTTTGCTACAGTCTGCGCCTTGATGATCATTCTTGGGGGCGCTGTCTGCATTCCCAATCTTCCCGTGGCCATGTACCCCACGCTGGCGCCGCCGGTGGTGGCAGTGACGGCCAATTACGTGGGCGCCGATTCCGAGACCGTCGAGAAAGCCGTCACCATTCCGCTGGAAGAGGCCATCAACGGCGTGGAGGGCATGCGCTACATCAGCTCTTCCAGCACCAACAGCGGAACCTGCGAAATCGACATCACATTTCAGACCGGCTACAACCTCGACATCGCGGCCGTGGACGTGCAGAATCGCGTGGCCAGCGTGGAAGGCCGTCTGCCTGGCGAGGTGGTCTCCACCGGCATCGACATCATCAAGGCCACCAACAACTTCGTCTTCGGCGCTGGATTTTATACGCTCGATGGCCGCTACTCCAGCGAATACATCTCCAACTACCTGGATGTTTACGTGAAGGACGCGCTCAAGCGCGTGCCGGGCGTGGGCGATGTAATGATCTTCGGCGAGCGCAAGTACGCCATGCGCGTATGGCTCGATCCGGTGCGCCTGGCCGCGCGCAATCTTACCGCAACCGACGTGGTGAGCGCGCTCGAAGAGCAGAACGTCGAAGTTCCCGCCGGCCAACTCGGGCAGCCGCCTTCTGATTCGAAGCAGGCGTTTCAGATTCCCGTGCGCGTGGTGGGCCGTCTATCGAGTCCAGAGGAGTTCGACAATATCATCGTCAAGAACTCACCGAACGGCCTGGTTCAGCTGAGGGACGTGGGCCACGCGGAAGTCGGCGCGGAGGATTACAGCACTCTGCTCGAGTACGCTGGCCATCAGGCGATGGGCGTTGGCGTGGAGCAACTGTCGAATGCCAATGCGCTCGACGTGGACGCCAAGGCCAAAGCTGCGCTGGCACAGCTCGCGAAGAATTTTCCGCCCGGCCTGCAGTATGCGATCGCTTTCGACTCCACAACGGCGGTGGGCGAATCGATTCGCGAAGTGCTGGTCACGCTGATTGAGGCCATCGTCATCGTCATCACGGTCATCTTTCTTTTCCTGCTCGATTGGCGTGCCACCATCATTCCCGCGGTCACAATTCCGGTGTCGCTCATCGGCACCTTTGCATTTATCAGGATCTTCGATTTTTCCATCAACTCTCTCACGCTCTTTGGCATCACGCTGGCCACGGGGCTGGTGGTGGACGACGCGATTGTGGTCATCGAGAATGTGCAGCGCCACATTCACATGGAACACTCGAATGCCCGCGAAGCTACATCCCGCGCGATGCGTGAAGTCACCAGCGCGGTGATTGCGACATCGCTGGTGCTGATCGCCGTGTTTGTGCCGGTCAGCTTCTTCCCCGGCACTACGGGCATCCTCTACCGGCAGTTCTCACTCACGATTGCATTTTCTATCGCCATTTCGGCATTCAACGCGCTCACACTTTCACCGGCGCTTTCCGCGCTCTTTCTGCGCGGCGAAGAGGCGCGTCCGCGCCAACTTGATTTTCTCCACATCGACTTTGTCTCGCGCGCTTTTGCCGCATGTATTCACAGCGCCGACGACTTCATCACCTGGCTGGGGAGCATGTACGCGCGCGTGATTCACGTGGCATTGCAACTGCGCTACGTTCTGCTGCTGGTGTTCTTCGCTGGACTGGGCGCCACGGTGTGGATGTACCGCTCGGTGCCAACTGGCTTTATTCCGCAGGAAGATCAGGGCTACTTCATGGTGCTTGTGCAGGCGCCTCCCGGATCTTCAATGGCCTACACCACGGCGCTCGCAGAACGCGCGGGGGCGATGATTGACCAGGAACCTGAAGTGGGTCACCGTCTATTCTCAATCGTTGGCTTCAGCTTCGCCGGCTCCGCTTCCAATTCCGGCATGATGTTCGTGAACACGGGCCCCCTTCCCGGACAACACCGAAAAATGCGATCGACGGCGGAGGTCTTGAAAGATATCGCGCCCAAACTGCAAATGCTGATGATCGTCCCCAACGGCGGGCTGGTGGCGGCCTTCGAACCGCCGGCCGTCCAAGGCGTGGGCAGCTTCGGTGGTTTTCAATTCATGCTGCAGGACCAGGGTGGAAACACCCTCAGCGATCTGGACCGCGTGGCGCACCAGTTGGTGGCAGCTAGCGCCGGGCACAAAGAACTGACCGGCCTGTTGACAACTTTTTCCGCCAACGATCCGCAGGAGCTGGTCACCATCGACCGCGAGAAAGCTAAGACGATGGGGGTTTCTCTCTCGCAAATCTCCACCACGCTCAACGTCTTCATGGGCTCGGAGTACATCAACGACTTCGACTACAACAACCGCACCTATCGCGTCTTCGTGCAGGCTGACAAGCCGTTTCGCATGAATGCCGGCGACCTGCACAGTTACTACGTGCGCTCCGATTCCGGTGAGATGATTCCGCTGGACAATCTTGTGACGGTCACAGAGAGCGCGGGGCCGCCGGTGATTTCGCACTACAATCTTTTCCGCTCAGTAGAAATCGACGGCTCGCCGGCTCCTGGCTACAGTTCCGGCCAGGCGCTCGCGGGCATGGACAAGCTGGCCACCGACAATATGATGCAGGGCATGACATATCAATGGACCGGCTTGACGCTCGATGAGCTCGAGTCGAGCGGCAAGGCGCTCGTGATCTTCGGCCTCGGCATTCTCGTGGTCTATCTCACGCTTTCCGCGCAATACGAGAGCTTTGCGCTGCCGTTCATCATTCTGCTGGCGGTGCCCATGGCGGTGCTGGGCGCGCTGGGGCTGGTGTCGCTGCGCGGATACGCGAATGACGTGTATTGCCAGATCGGCCTGGTGATGCTGATCGGACTTTCGGCGAAAAACTCGATCTTGATCGTTGAATTTGCCGAGCAGTTGCGCAGAAAAGGCCGCTCCATTGCCGAAGCCGCGATTGAGGCCGGGGAACTGCGTCTGCGACCCATTTTGATGACATCGTTCGCGTTTGTTCTCGGCGTTCTGCCGCTGGTGTTCGCCACCGGAGCGGGCTCACTGGGCCGCCGCTCTGTGGGAACCACGATCGTCGGCGGCATGTTGCTCTCCACGGTGCTGAATCTGGTGTTCATCCCGGTGCTCTACGTAATCCTGAGCCGCCTGCTCAGGCGCGGCGATGAGCACGCGGAGCATGCCGGAGCGTAGGCGCGAGCGCTCGCTTTCTATTCCCTGGCTCCGCGGAAGGCCGCATGGTAGATGTCTTCGGCGTCCTGCTGCGACATGGGCCGGGGATTATTTTTCATCAAGCGCGTGACGCCCAAACCCGCGCCGGCAAGTTGCGGTGTCTCCTCTTCGTCGATGCCCAATGCCGAGAGGCTCATTTCCAGACCTGTGGCGTCGATCAGCCGCCACAGCCGATCGATGCCGGCTTTGGCAGTGGCCTCATTCGACGCGGCCGGCAGTGCGCCGAGTGCGAGGGCGACTGCGGCGTAGCGAGCGGGCGCCGCAGGAATGTTGAAGCGGGCAACATGGGGTAAAAGAATGGCGTTGGCGTGGCCGTGAGCCACGTGATAGCGGCCTCCCAGCGGATAGGAGAGCGCGTGCACGGCGGCCGTATTCACAGGGCCGAGGCAGAGTCCGCCATACAGGCTGCCCAGCGCCATCTTTTCGCGGGCTGCAAGATTGCCAGGTTGCCGCACCGCATCCGCAAGCGCGCCGGCGCTGAGGCGCACACCCTCAATGGCCCAGACATCCACCACCGGATGCGCAAATTTATTGGTATAGGCCTCAATGCAATGCGTGAGCGCGTCCAGGCCGGTGGCAGCGGTGACCGCGGGCGGAACGCTCAGCGTTAACTCCGCATCGATAAATGCCGCGTCGGGAACGAGCCACGGGCTGACCACGCCTTTCTTCATTTCGTCGGCGTCATCGAGCAGGATGGCGTTGGGAGAAACCTCGCTGCCCGTGCCGGCCGTGGTGGGCACGCATACAAGCAGAGGATTTCGACTCTGGACCAGACCGATGCCGAAAACTTCGCCAATCTTCTGCTTGCCGTCGAGGAGAACGGCCACGAGTTTGGCTACGTCGAGCGCGCTTCCGCCGCCGAGGCCGATGACGGCATCGGGACGGAATGCCTGGGCGCGCGCAAGGGCCGCGTTGAAACTCGAAACGGACGGCTCGGCGTCGACGGCGTCGTCAATCTGCGTGTGCGGAAGCCCCAAGAGAATGCGCTCGGCCATTTTGCGCGCGAACGGCGGCGCGATGACAAGGGCGCGTTGCACGCCGCGATCGAGGAGAAACTGGCGGCATTCGGAAAGGCAGCCGCTGCCGATGGTGAGGCGCGGAACTTGCAAGAGAGTGATGGTGTGCACGATGAGTCCCTGAAGGGAAGGCTAGTGGAACGAGCTTGCGAATGGCAATGCTGGAAGGGGGTGGGCGGCGGCTCAGGAAGCGGAATCAATGTGGCTTGACCACCTGCGGCGACCCCACTTGCGTAGCGGTTGCCGAGTACAGCCGGCAGTTGTCTGTGACCTCTTTGAAGTGGATGTAGGGATGGAGAAAGAGCGCCTCGCGCATGTCGCCTGAGCCCTCGGCAAAATCGGTGAGCCACACGCCGTCGGCTTCAGGATGGTTGTGGATGTGCAGCCACAGGCCCTTATGTACATTCGCCAGCAGGCCCCACCCGATTCTCCAATCGGCGACGGATTTTACGTTGATATCGACGGGTTCGCCGGATTGCTCGTCGATGGAGATTTTGCCTTGCATCACCTGCGCCAGGCGCTGGTTGATGTTTTTCGCCTCGAAGCGCGGATTGGGCAGAATGTCGTAAAAGAGAACGCTGCGGCCGTTGATGCGCTCGCGATGCCCGTTGGCCAGCATCATGGCCGTCATAAAATCTCCAAGCTCCTCGGTCTGCTTGTCCTCTTCCTTCTTTGCCGTCGCCTGGTCCGAGTATTTGAGCGTTTCTTTCATCACGCGCACGTCTTCCTTTTGGGTTTCCTCCGGCGTGAGGTCCTTGCCGTTCTTCTGAAGGGTGTGCTCGATGGCAATCCCGTTCACAAAGAACAGATCTCTCACTTTCGTGGTGTTCTTTTTGGTGTTGCCGCGGCTGTCGGTTTCCACGGCATTGGTCGTCACGCGGCACTCGTAGCGCTCCCGCTCGGCGGCAAGCTTGCGCTCGTTGGCAAGCGCGCGCTTCAGAATCTCTGTGGCGTTGGGCAGGGGGGCAAGGGGAACGGAATTGGAAGTTTGCGCGGCGCATACGCCGCAGCCGACGAAAGTGGCAATGAGAATGAGGATGGCGCAGGTGCGTTGCATGGGAGAGGTTTCGACGACCCGCGCGTGCGACGCGACTTCGTGCGCTTTAACGGATACGAAAACTAGGACTTTTAACCGCATGAATTCGTGCCGTCGGAGTTCGTGCTTTCCCACCCTTTCGCCCATAAACCGGGCGAAAGGATGGGGCACGGGAAGGTTCCTCTTCAAGCGACCTGAGACTTACGCCCCCACGGGCAGCGAGGGCATGGCGCCTTGGTCCTTTGCTTCTATGACCACAACGTCGAGAAGCGCCTGCACCTCGGGCACGGTCATGGTGTAGATCTCGCGGATCGAGTCGTAGCCTTCTTCGATGAGTTGCTTGAGATAGCGCCCTGCGATCTGCACGGCGAGCTGATCCGTAATCACCTTGCCGGTGCGCTGCTTCTGCTCCACCCAGGCAGTGCACGGCAAGGCGATCCACATGGGGCGGCCGTTCACGTCGAAGCGAACGTCGACTGCGTCGGCGTGGCGCGTGGCGATGGCCACGATCGTCCCTTTCCAGCAGCAGTGCAGGTCTTCGCCGCTCCAGCGGTCGGTGACGTGAAAATCATCGTACATGCTGTTAGCCTATCGTCCCGGGCGGTCGGCGGCAAGCCGCCGGCCTCGTTTGCCCCTGCGTAAACCGCACTGCTAGACTAATAGGGTTCGAGTGGCGTCATTGTCATCCGTTTCGACCCGCCCGTAAGACCATCAACGAAGGACAAAGAAACCGTGGATACACAAACCCGTCACGCCCTGAAAAAAGACAAGTTTGCCCAGGCCGCCGCATCGAGCGCCAGCTGGATCGGCGAGCACAAAACCCATGTGGTGCGCTGGGCGATCACGGCAGGAGTGATTCTTGTCCTGGGCGTTGGCGCGTTGACTTATTGGGTCTTGCGCTCATCGGCCGCCGACACCGCCCTGGGCGCGGCCCTGGATGTTTACACCTCGCCGCTGGCGCTTGCCGGGGCTCCCCCGGAGCCGGGCGTTTACTCGACAGCAGCCGACCGCTCCAAGGAAGCCAATCGCGAGTTTGTGGCGATCGCCCACGATTATGCATGGTTGCCGGCGGGCGCCAAAGCCCACTACTTTGCCGGCGTGACCTATGAGGATCTGGGCCAGACCGGCTCGGCCGAGACCCAGTTGCTGGTCGCATCGCACTCCTGGGACCGCAATCTTTCGAACCTGGCCAGGCTGGCGCTTGCCGGCCTGTACCACCAGACCGCCCGCGACAACGAAGCCATCGATCTCTATAACCAGATTGTCGCCAAGCCTTCGACTACGGTTTCAGCGGCCGTGGCTGAGCTCGATCTTGCCGATCTCTATGCCTCGGAAGGCAAGCAGGACCAGGCGCGCGCGCTTTGGGCCAAGGTCCGCGATGCCGACAAGGACGGCGCAGCAGGCCAGATCGCAGCGCAAAAGCTGGGCGAAAAGTAAGACCGCGCCCCGCGCGGAGGCCCGGCCGCCCGGCGAGATTGCACTTGACCCTCCGGCATGAGGCAAAACGAGCCTGAGCACTTTCTTCACTGCCTGCGTCTGGTACGTGATGAGCACCAGCCAGGCCATTTACGCAGGATGGATGGAGATTCCCACGAGCGCGGTACATGACGAAGCGCGCCAGCGCGCGGAAGACGCCGCGGTCTCGGCGCTCGTCGACCAATACGCCGGCGCCCTCTATCGCGTAGCCTATTCCGTCCTGCGCAATCCCTCGGATGCTGAAGACGCCGTACAGGAGGCCTTCCTGCGCGTACTGCGCCATCGGCACTCGCTCGGCGAGGTACGCGACCATCGCGTCTGGCTCATCCGCATTGTCTGGAACATCGTGCTCGACCGCAAGCGCCGGGCCAAAACCCGCCCTGAGACGGACGATGTTGCTGAGCTGGCGCGGGTGCTGCCTTCGAAGGGACTTTCTGCCGAGGCGTTGGCGTCCGCGGCCGAGCACCATGCCCGCGTGCTGGGCTGCGTGGAGCAATTGCCCGCCAAGGAGCGCGAGGTGCTGCTGCTTTCGGCCTTCGAGGAGCTCACGAGTGTGGAGATCGCCGCGGTTCTGGGCATTTCTGAGTCGAGCGTACGCTCACGGCTGTTCCGGGCCAGGAACCTGATGGCCGAGCTGCTCGACCATCAGAGGAGTTTGCGATGAATTCGAACCCTCACAATCCGATGAACGTCGCACCGAATTCCGATTTTGGGCCCGATTGCGGAGAAGACACGCTGCGGCTGGTCGCCGGCCTTCCCGCGCCTGCCGGACTGGAAGAGCGCGTGCACAAGGCGCTCCGCGCCGCGCCGCGCAACGGGCGAGTGCTGGCGTGGCCGGCGAGGCTGCGTGCGAGCACGGTGCTGGAGAGCCACTGGGTGCGAGCTGCGGCGGCAGCGGCGATTGTGTTTGTGGTGGTGGGCGGCGGTTGGGGCGTTTACAGCCGCGTACAGCCAGGACAAGCCGGCAAAGTCATCGTGATGCCACTGCGCGCGCCGAGTTCGGGCGGGTTTGGGGGAGCGGGAGCGATCCGCACGCCGCAGACGCTGCCGGGACCGAAAGTCAGTGACCAACAATCCGCGCCCACGAAGAAGCCTGTGGCGGCGAAGAAGGTCGGCGGCGCCCAGCCCGCGGCGAGTCAGGTCGCGCCACAGCCGGCGGTTTCGCGGTAGGTTTCTACTCGTCCTTCACAATCGCTCGGATCAACATTCCTAACAGCGCCAGTATCACTGCGCCCCAGAAGGCCGGACCCAATCCGTTTACGTGAAATCCCGGCACAAAAGCGGAGGCGATCAGGATCATCACCCCATTGATGACCAGCAGGAAGAGCCCCAGCGTGAGGATGCTGATGGGAAAGGTGATGATCTTGAGGAATAGGCCGACCGTGGCGTTGAGCAGGCCGATCACTAAAGCCGCGATCAGCGCCGGAATCAGGCCCGCCACGTGGAATCCGGGGACAAGATGGGAAACGATGAGCAGCGCAAGCGCACTCAAAACCCAATGGAGAAGAAGCCTCATGCTGGTGGTCTCCTGGAAACCGGCGTGCGAAGATGAGTCCGTTTGGCCGTGAAGCTGGATCGAGCGCGCCTTCCGCTCTACCCTAATTCGCTTCGATGCAAAGCGCAAGAAGGCTGTTGCTAAGCGGCGAATGAGGATTCTGCGCCGCACGCGCTCGTTTAGAGTGGAACCATGTTTGCGCGCCGCATCTCCGTCGAGCGGGTTGACGCTGCGGGCGCGCGTCACGCCGTCCCCATCCGCCAGATCGACAACTTTGCCATGCGCAACTTCACCAACGATGCGGTTTTCGACGATACGTTTCCCGCGGGCGATGGCGTGCTCGAGATTGGCCATCGCGTCCCCATCGAGCGGCTCAAAACCGCGATGGAAGACTGGTTCCGGCGCAAAGGGTACTTGGCGGCCGGCGAGCGGCTGGAAGTGGCAGAACAGTGATTAGGAATTAGTGATGAGTGGTTAGTGGGTCCCCACCCTTTCGCAGAGACCGCGAAAGGACGGGGCAACGGGCGTCGCTTCTCAGGAGTGGGACGAAACTACCCCAATTTGCGGCGGCTGCGAAGAGCTTACGGGGCAAAGCTGCGGTGCTGATTTCCAAAGGCGCAGCTCAGCTTCGCGTCGGGCCTTCAATCCCAGATTCACCTCACCTGCGGCGAGATCCCAAAGCAGCAACTGCTCCGCGGCGGCATCGTAACGGCCGGCATTGAGGCAGCGGAGCAGGGTTGAACTCGCCAGCCGTCCCGCGCCGAGGTTGAAGGTGAAATCGACCAGGGCGTCGAACTGGCCCTGGGTTAAAGCTGCCGTGACGAGGCGGCCGATGGCGCGCTCGGCCGCGGAGACATCGCCGGCCAGCAGGTTCGCGGCCTGCGGTTCGCTCATGCCATTGGGAAACGCCTCGGGCGGAACAATGCGATGGCCGTAGCCGATGGTGGGAAAACCTGCCACATCGGTGTACTGCTGGTTGCGAAACCCCTCGAAGCGCTTGATCAGATCCAATCCTTCTGCACTGAGTTGCATGGAAATCCCCTCTTCGGCCGGAAACGCACGGCCGGAAACACGAAGGGCCTGCCGAAGACCCTCCCCGGTCTTGGGAGAGGCTTTCGGCAAGCCCTAAAGCCACGCTAGCAGAAGCTCGGAATTAATCTGCAAAAAGCCGGACGGCATTTTCAATGCACCCCGGCGGGCGGCTTGCCCGCAATCTGAAGAAACCGGTTGAGGACAACGGTGAGCGACGTGTCGAAGTTCTTGTCGTGGGTCTTTTGCAGATAAGCGATCTCGATCGAATTGGTGACGGTCCAAAGGATATAGTGGCTTTTTCCGTCGTCGACCACCAGGCGAAACATAGGCAAGGGATCGGAGGCGCCGGCCACTTTGTTGGGTTCAGTGGGACCATAAGGGGCGATGAGCCGGAGCTCAAGGACGAGGTCGGCGTGGGCCGGATCGCCGACCAGCGTGTAATCGCCGGTAGCCTTGAGCGCGCCATAGAACTCGGTGTACGGGCGGTCGGGATCGCCGCTGAACGGCTCAGGAAACAGGCCGCTATCGGCGCCGGCGTTCGAGACAAAGACGGTTTTTGCCGCCGTGATCGCCGGCGGAACGGGGCCCGCCTGATCGTAGGCGGGCATCTGCGCGAAGGCGATGGCCGCAAATGAGATTGCGGCGATCACGCTCAGTCTGAAGTAAGCACTTACATTACGCATGGTTCACCTCTTTTTCTCGGACAAATCGCCGCAAAAAACGCTGCCTGGCAAGCCCATTCCGCGGCTGCCGGGAGAGCGGCCGTCCAAGAAGACAAGATATTTAGTTTCAATGCTATACCGCATCGATGCGCCCCCACAGGCTGGGGTTGTCCCGGGCGCACGACCTTGCAGAGCTGGATTTGGCCCAAAATGGGAAAATGCTCCTATGGGAGTCGGACCTGTAAACCAAACAAGCAAAGTATCTTAGCGGAAATGGCCACGGGCACCGTCCATTTGCGACAAGAATCCCCTTATCTATCTTGACAACAGCAGGGCTCGACCAATGTCAGTTTAGTAAAATAGCCAAATGGTTAGAACCAGGAAAACACGCAACTTAAAACGACGGGCTCCGCTATGGATTTATCTCGTAGCGGGAGTATCTGCCGTTACGCTGGTGGCGCTGGTGGTGCTTTTCACCACGCGCACCGTGCATGCAGATGCGAGCCTTCCTCGAGCAGCCATCAACGCACCCGCGACCGCAGCCGTAGCCAGCATGACACCCGTCTCACTGGCTCATGCGGAGCCAACGGCAGCGCATGCGGAGCCACCGGTTCCCAGGAACGGTCCCACGCCAGAGGCTCAGCAATGGAACGACAGGGTTCACGGCCTCGCGTCCTGGTACGGGGGCGTCTTTAACGGACGCAAAACGGCCAGCGGCGAGACCTTCGACATGAATGCCATGACCGCCTGCCACCCCAGCCTTCCCTTCGGTTCGATTGTGCGCGTCGTCAACCGGAGTAACCACCGCTCCGTGGTGGTGCGCATTACCGACCGCGGGGATTTGGTAGATGAGGGACGAGTCATCGATCTCTCCTACGGCGCAGCAGAGAAGCTCGGGATCACCTGGGCCGGGATTGCGCGCGTCGATCTTGAGGTCCTGACGTTGGGGAAAAAGCAGTAATCAGGGGTCAAGTTTCAGAGATCAGGACGACGGCCAGCTCTAAAGAGCTGGCCGTCTTGATTTAACCCCAAGAAAAATAAGGCCTACTGATCTTCGGGGCGCTTGTAGGGCTTTTGTAAATACTGGCGGGCTTCGTTGACCGCGCCCTGGGTGTTGTCGTTGGTCTGCACCGCCAGGCGGTACTCGTTGACGGCACGGTCGCGCTGGCCGGTCAGGTCGAAGATCTTGCCGATGGCGATATGGCTCCATACCTCGGTCCAGGGCGGCTCGTCGTCGCCGCGCAATGCGTCGCGGAAGGAGTTGACCGCAGCCTGATAGTTGCGCTGGGTGAACAGCACCTCGCCAACGCGGTAGCTGGCCAGGGAACTGATGGGGTTGGAGTCAAGCGCCTTCTTGTATTCGGCGAGCGCGTTGACCAGGTCTCCTTGCGCCACCAACTGCTGGCCCTTGAGGATGGCGATGCGCACCTGCAGGTCGGGGGTGGTCTTGAGCACCCAGTCGCCGGGATCGAGGCTGATGCGGCGGGGACGGCCGAAAGTGTCGACCACATATTGGGTATCGGTGCCCACCACGTCGATCTTCTGGTTTTCGGTTTTGCCGTCGGTTTCAATGCGGAGCTCGACCGGCATTCGGAAGAGATCGAGGTCCTGGTTGATCTCGCCGATGGTGCGGAAGCCCTTGTTATTGCCAAGTCGGTAAACCGAGTACTTGTTGGTGAAGCTGGGCGCCCCTGTGCCGTCGACCCATTGGGAAAAGAACGGGAGCAACTGCTGCTGGCTCAGCTCCTCTGAGACCTTTTCAAAGTCCTCAGTGCGGATGGAGCTATCCGTAAATTGGCTGAGCACGCCTTTGAGGATCGCAAGAAAAGCCTTGTCGCCCACTTCGCCGCGGAGCATGTGGAAGATCATGGCGCCTTTTTCGAGGGTCATGGACTGGAACTGCGGCGAGAAGGGATCGAGGCGGTTGTCGCCCGAAAGCGGAATGGTGTCGTAAGCCAGGGCGCCGGCGGCCACGTCTTCCATGGCGGCGCGGAGAGCGTTCTTGCCGCTTTCGTCTTCCACATACATCAACTCGCCGTAGCGCGACATGCCGTTAGTGATCCAGGCGTCGTTGAGTGTGTGAGGGCTGATTTCCAGTCCCCACCACTGGTGGGCGATGGTGTTGGCCAGCAGCCGGATGCCGGATTTGTCGCCCACACGCGAGCCCTGAAGGGCGGCCAGCTCGGGGGCGTAGGCAGCGGGCAGGGTGTCGTCGGGCAGCTCCACGACGTTCAGGTGGGTGGTTTCCGGTTCGCCGAAGCTGTCGGTAAAGAAGTCGAATTCTTTGGTAGCGGTTTGGGCCAGCTGGTTGCCCGAGGCCTGATGGCTGATGGTGAGATACACCTTGACGTTGCCGCCACCGGCCGAAAAGGGATCGGCAAAACGGCCGGCGATCACAGTGCCGGGAAAGCCCGGCTTGGCCCATTTGAAGTCCCACTCGGAGCCGGGCTTGCCGCTTGAGAGGGTGACGGACTTGGGCGTTCCCGTGGAGCCGCTCGCGAAAACCCGCATGCCCTGGGGCACGCGGATGTGCATCTCGGCGGTAAAGCGGTCGGTCATGTAGCCGGTGGTGGGGAACCAGCGGGCCGGATAGAGCAGGTAGCTGATGGGTTCCTGAATGGCTGCAAGTTTCAAGCCTTCAATGGGGCCGTCTTCGTTGCCGGTGATGGTGCCGTCGTAAACGAAGGTCCAGTGCGAGGTTTGGCCGGCGACGAAGGGCGTGGCGGGGGTGACGCGAATGGAGCCATCGGCAGTGCGCTCGCCCTCGAGCAGCTTGCCGGTTTCATCGCTGATCTTGGTGACCTTGAGCGCGGGATGAAAGCCGAACGTGACCACGTCGAGATTGGCGGGCGCGGTAAAACTGACCGTGGTGGTGGCCGTAAGGTGGTGCGCCGTCGTATCCAGTTCGGCGTCAATCACATAGCCGGTGATGTTCAACGCCGGGCGATCCCTCTGCGCGGCTGCGGGAACTACCGCCATGCCGGCGCAGGCGAATGCCAGAAGACCCATCGTGAACCGGCTGAGGAGCCGGCCCTTCATTGCATTGAGACCTGCAGCGTGTCGAACCATCGCATTGATTCTCTGTTCGGTCATGGCCTCGCCGTCATTCGTGGGCCGGGAGTACGTCCTTGGGGAAATCCCGGATTGGTTCAAGGTTGCGCGGCTTTCTGAGCCGCCGGATCTGCCGTTTCAATCTCCCGGGCAACGAGGTCCGCCACGGTATCGATAGCGCCCAGGTCTTTATCCCGGCCGGCAGCCGTGCGCACGTGCAACGCCTCGCGGATGGTCCCCAACTCCTTCATCATGGACTCGCGAGCGGGGCCGTCGGATAGCAACTGCCTGAGGTGTTGGACGATATTTGCCGCCGTGAAGTCCTGCTGGATGAGCTCGGGAACCACGCGCTTGCCGGCAATGAGGTTGGCCATGGCCACATGGGGCACCTTTACCAGACGTCTGGCGATAGCATACGTCAGCCGCGAGACGCGGTAGACCACGACGAAGGGATTGCCGATGAGCGCGGCTTCGACGGTGGCGGTTCCGCTGGCTACCACCGAGGCGCGTGCATGGAAAAGCGCGGCCCGCGCGTCTTCGACCAGACGGACAGGGAGCCCACCGCCGTATTTCTCGGCCATGCGCACGACGACTTTGCGCTGGGTCGCGTCGAGCGTGGGTGCAAGAGGAATCAAAAACTCGTAAGTTTCCTCCGGACTGGTGCCGGGCGGCTCGGGCGAATGCAGATCCCAGGCCGCCTCGAGCATCTCTGGCAGATTGGCTTCTATTTCCTTCATGCGGCTGCCGGGCAAGAGGCCGATCCAGATTTTGGCGGGGTTGAGCCTGTTTTCGGCGGCAAATGCCTCGCGGCTGATGGCCGGCGGCGGCAGATCGGCGAGAGGATTGCCGACGAACTCGGCCTCGACGCCGCGCTCGCGGTAGAACGACTCCTCAAACGGGAAGATGACCAGCATGCGCTGGATGAATTCGCGCACTTTGTGGATGCGGCCCTGTTTCCAGGCCCAGAGCTGCGGGCTCACAAAGTAAATGACGGGGACGCCGAGGCGGTGCAACTCTTTGGCGAGGCGGAAATGAATTTCGGGGAAGTCGATGAGCACGGCCACGGTGGGCCGGCGCGCGCGAATGGCCTGCTTGAGCTTGCGGAACTCTGCGTAGATGCGCGGCAGGTGCAGCAAGATTTCCGTGAATCCCATGACCGCCATATCTTCAGAGCGGACGACGATCTCCACTCCGGCGGCAGCCATGCGCAGACCGCCCATGCCAAACAGCTTCGCTGTTTTAGCTTTTGGAGTGAATTTGTGGGACAGGGCCGTCGCCAGCAGCGCCCCGTAGAGCTCGCCGCTGGCTTCGCCTGCCGAGATGAAGATGGTGGGGGTCATGGCTCAAGGAGCTTTCAAGCGCATCTGGTTCCCATCATATCGGCTTGGCGCGCGGCGGGAGGGGGGATTACGCGGGAGTGGGGGGGCGGCCCGCAGCGGGACAGGGTGGGACGCGGCCAGGGCTCACTCCCCGGCTGTATAACGATGTTCCAGCAGCAGATGGGCGGCGCCGAATTTCCATGACACCCTTTGCAATGAGGGGTAGATTGGCTGCATGAGCTTCCCTAAGGCCGACATAAGGCGGGCCTTCGACGAAGACGAATTCTTCCCCGTCTTCCAGCCCCAGGTGGAGTTGCGGACAGGCCAGCTAGTCGGATTCGAGGTGCTGGCGCGTTGGCGGCACAAGAAGCTGGGCGCGGTCGGGCCGGATGACTTTATCCCCGCGTTGGAGCAGTGCGGACTCATCGACGAGTTGACGCGGGTGATGCTCGAGAAGGCCTTCCGTTGCCTGGTTCTGCGCGAGGGGACGTACAACCTGGCGGTGAATGTTTCGCCTCGCCAGCTTCTTGGATTGAATCTCTCGGAACGCTTGCTGGCCGTGGCCGGAGAAGGCTGCTTTCCGATGAACCGGCTGACCATGGAGATTACAGAGAGCGCGCTGGTGGACGATCTGGAGCGCGCGCAGGCGGCGGCCCGCGAGTTGAAGGACCTCCAGTGCAAGCTCTCGCTCGACGACTTTGGGACCGGCTACTCCAGCCTGAAGCACCTGCATGCGCTGCCGTTCGACGAGTTGAAGGTGGACCGGAATTTCGTCAATTCCATGACGGAAAAGCGCGAGAGCCGGAAGATTGTGGCGGCGGTTGTGGGGCTGGGACAGAGCCTGGGACTGAAGACCGTGGCCGAAGGCGTGGAAACCCAGGAGCAGGCCAATATGCTGCTATGGCTGGGCTGCGACCTGGGGCAGGGATGGCTTTTCGGCAAGCCGTGCACGGCCGAGGAGATCCCCAGCGTGGTCACAAATCTGCGCGGCCACTGCGCCTCCGTCGTCATGCCGATCGATCCGGACGGGAATACGATCATGAGCCTGGAGGCGCGGCCGGCGCAGCGGCTGGCGCAGTTGCAGGCGATTTATGACGGCGCGCCGGTGGGCCTTTGCTTTCTGGATCGCAATCTGCGCTACGTGAGCCTGAACAAGCGGCTCTCGGAGATGAACGGCGTTCCCGCCGTGGAGCATCTGGGGAAAACGGTGGCGGAGATCATTCCCAAGCTCTTTCCGGTGGTCGAGCCGTATATTCGGCGGGCCATGCTGGGAGATCCTGTGACCGGCGTGGAGGTAAAGAAGCCCCCGGGCAAGGGCCAGACGGAAGGCCAAACGATTCTGCTGTCGTACCAGCCGGCGCGCGACGAGGCGGGGGAAATCCTCGGGGTTTGCGTGGCGGTGATGGACGTGACGAAGAGCAAGCGCACCGAGGCGGCGCTGCGCGAAACCGAAGATCACTATCGCCACATGATGCAGCTCGGGCCGCATGTGCCGTGGGTTCTGGATGCAAAGGGCAAGGTGATTGACGCGAGCCCGCGCTGGGAAAGCGTCACGGGACAGAGCATGGACGAGGCGATGGGCAACGGATGGCTGAAGATGCTGCATTCCGACGACGTAGAACCCACGCGCGCGGCGATCCGGGCTTTGCTGCGCACGGGACTGCCGATCGACGTCGAGTACCGGGTGCGGACAGCTGGCGGGGATTGGGTGAGGATGCGCTCGCGGGGCGCGCCACGCTTTGGGCCGAATGGATCGATCATTTACGTCTATGGCGTGGTGGAGTTGGTGCATGACGGAATGCCGCTGGCGGACGAGTTGCGCGCGCACGAGACCGCGCTGCATGCGGCGTTGGACACCGTCCCTTTCGGCATCGTTCTGGCCGATGCCAGCGACGGCAGCATTTTTATGATCAATGCGGCCGCGGAAAACTTGTTGGGCGGCGACGTGCGTCCCGGCCAGAAGATTAATGAATATACCAAGCTGCACGTGACCACGCCGGAAGGACGGCTTTTGCAGTTCGATGAGTTTCCGATCGTGCGCGCGACCCTCCATGGGGAGCCGGTCCCGGCCAAGCAGATCGTGTTCCAAAGGTCCGACGGAAAACGGCTTCCTCTTTGCGCGGCGAGCAAGCCAATTTACTCCGACCAGGGCCACCTGATCGGCGGCCTGCTGATTCTGAGGGATGCTGAAACCGAGCCTTCCTGCGCCTTCGAATGGGATATGCAAGCGGCGCGGTAGACCTTGATTCCGCACCATCATCACAAGTGGTAGGCTTTCCTGTGGAATCGCGACAGGAGGAAGCCATGCGGATTTTTTCCTCGCTCTGGATTGCGGGCGTGCTGTTGGTTGCAGGCAGGTTGGGGTTGGCGGCGCAGACCGGGCCGTTGCCGGCACAGACGGCGGCTCCCGCGCATCCAACGAGTGTGCAGCCTGTGGCCGGACAAGTTCAGCTGGCGGACAATCCCGTGGCCGATCCCAAAGCCGTTGTCACCTTCGGCAATGCGCGGTTCACTATCCTCACGCCGCAGTTGATTCGCATGGAGTGGTCGGCTACGGGCAAGTTTGAGGATCACGCGTCGCTGGTGTTCATCGACCGGCGGCTGCCGGTGCCGAAGTACACGACGAGCACTGTGAAACTGGGGGGCGTGCACGTCTTGGAAATCAAGACGGCGGCGCTCTCGTTGCATTACGTAATCACGGATGGCCTGACCGTCGATAAGACTGCATTTGGACCGGACAATCTGAATATCGCAGTGCCGATGGGAGACGGCAACGCGAGCTGGCGTCCGGGGCAGACCGACCACGCCAACTTGCAGGGGACGACGCGCACTTTGGACGGGGCGCGGGGCAGCAAAACCCAACAACCCATCGAGCCGGGGCTGATTTCGCGCGAGGGTTGGGTGGTGGTGGACGACTCCGCGTGGCCGCTGTTTGACTCCACCGATTTCCAATTTGCGAACGGCGAAAAGAGTCCGTGGCCGTGGGCCATGGCGCGGCCGGCGAACGAGGCTCCGGGCAAGTACACCGACTGGTACTTCTTCGGCTACGGCCACGACTACAAGCAAGCACTTAGCGATTTCGTCAAAGTCGCCGGACGTATTCCGCTGCCGCCGCGCTTTGCTTTCGGCGTGTGGTGGTCGCGTTACTGGGCCTACAGCGACCAGGAACTGGACGAACTGGTGCGCGGCTTCCGCGAAAACGATACGCCGCTCGATGTGCTGGTGATCGACATGGATTGGCACCTGAGCCAGGAACAACTGAAAGCCATGGGCGCGAAGGATCAGTCGGGTTACCAGCTGGGCTGGACCGGCTACACGTGGAACAAGATCCTGTTTCCCGATCCCGATGCATTCCTGAAAAATGTTCGCGACGAAGGCCTGAAGACCACGATGAATCTGCATCCCGCTTCGGGCATTCAGCCGTGGGAGGCTGCGTACCCGGCGATGGCGCGGACAATGGGGATTGATCCGGAAACCGGGAAATACGTTCCCTTCGATCCCACGGACAAGACGTGGGCGACGAACTACTTCGATCTGGTACTGCACCCGCTGGAGAAGCAGGGCGTCGATTTCTGGTGGCTCGATTGGCAGCAGCAGCCCTTGATGACAAAAGTGGCGGGCCTGACCAATACCTGGTGGCTGAACTACCTGCACTTTACCGATCAGCAGCGCGAAGGCAAGCGGCCGCTGCTGTTTCATCGCTGGGGCGGGCTGGGCAACCATCGCTACCAGATCGGATTTTCAGGCGACACCATCTCGGTGTGGGAGTCGCTGGCCTTCCAGCCGTGGTTTACGGCCACAGCGGCCAACGTGGGCTACGCCTACTGGAGCCACGACATCGGCGGACATATGCCGGGCGCGGTCGATCCGGAGCTCTACACGCGCTGGGTGCAGTTTGGCGCCTTTTCGCCTATTCTGCGCACGCACACCACCAAGAATCCCGATGCGGAGCGGCGCATCTGGGCGTATCCCGAACCGTATGCGTCGGTGCTGCGGTCGGCGTTTCAGTTGCGCGAGGCGATGGAGCCGTATCTCTACACCGAGGCGCGGCGGACGTACGATACGGGCGTGGCGTTCCTGCGGCCGCTCTATTACGACTGGCCGGAGGACGACGCCGCGTACACGAGCAAAGGCGAGTACCTTTTCGGCGACCAGATGCTGGTGAGCCCCGTGACCGCTGCGACCGACAAGATCTCAGGCCTGGCGACGGAGCAAATCTGGCTGCCCAAAGGCGACTGGATTGAATGGCCGACGGGCAGGCACTTTGCGGGGCCGGTGAACGTGAAGCGGAGCTTTACGATCGCGCAGATTCCGGTGTATGTGAAGGCCGGAGCGATCATCCCCATGCAGTCGCCGATGCTGCATACGAGCGAGAAGCCCGTCGATCCGCTGATTTTGAATGTGTGGCCGCTCGCGCCGGGCTCGAGCTCGAGTTACTCGGTCTATGAGGATTCGGGCGCGTCGGTCGAGTATCAGAAGGGCGTGTTCGCGCGCACGCCGATCAAAGCGGCACAAACGGCTGATCCGTTGCGCGTGGAGATCGGGCCGGTCGAGGGCAGCTATCCCGGCATGTTGAAGACACGCGGCTACGAGTTGCGATTGCCCGCCGATTGGCCGCCGGTTTCTGTGACCGTCAACGGCAAGGCTTTGAAGCCGGTAAAGCCGGGTCAGACGGGTGGATGGACGTTTGAAGGCAATACGCTGACGACGGTGATTTCCGTGCCGGCTGAGAGCACTGCCGCAAAGGTGGTTGTGGAGGTGCGGCGGGCGAAGGGATCGGCGGCGCGGCGTAGCGAACTCGACGGATTTGCCGGCAAAATGACCTTCGTGCGCGGCGCGTACGACGCCATGCAACAGACCGGGCCGGTGGCCGGCCCATCTCTGGCGTTAATCGGTGCCATGCAGAGCGGCGACCGGCTCAGCTACTACCCCGAAAAGATCGACGGCGAGCTTGCGCACTTCCAAGAGGCGCTGAAACAGGCGCAGATGGACCTGGCCGCGCTGGACAAGGAGTTCGAAAAGCGGCTGAGCGATACGTCGCGGCGCATCGGCGGATCGGCGCTGGCTCCGGCCGATGTCGAAAGCGAGAAGCAGAAGCGCCGCGACGCATTGCATCGGGCCGAGGCGCTGCTGGCGGAGGCGGCGAAATAGTTACGCCTTCTCGGCGCGTTGGCGAACGTTGTTGTTGATCATGGCCCAGCCGCCTTTCATTCCCTTCTTGGTTTCCTCGGGAATGTTTCCAAAACCTGCGTGGTAGAACTTGATGAGCGTTTCGCCGTCCTGCTCGCTGAGGCGGTATTGCACGTTGTTGGCGACGGGGTAGGACATCATGAGCGGCCCCGAAAACTCCAGCAGCGTGGGGCGCTTGATGGCCTGCACGGTGGCCCAGCAGTGGCCGTTATTGTCTCCCAGGTCGCGGAACCAGCGGCCGCCGGGCCAGGCCTCAAGCTTGAACGGCATCGGCGTGCCGTCATCCTTTTCAAAACTGGAGCCGAGTTGCTCGATCAATGCGTCGAAGGTGACTTCGAGCGAGGCTTTGACGCGGATCTCCTGCTCGATTTTGAAGGTGAGAGATTCGAGATCGGGTGCGGTGAGAGTGGTCATAGATCCTCCTTGGGGATTTTGGGGTTTGGTAAGTCCGGCTGCTCGGAAGTGGGGACGGAGCTGGCTTGCGATTCGGCGCGCTCTTTCACGCGTTGCAACTGGTGACGCCAGAAACGCTCGAAAGTCTCGGTCCACTCGTGCATGGGCTTGATCGCCTCAGCGTTGGTGCGGTAAAGGCGATGGCGGCCGTTGCGGCGCACGCGCACCAGCCCGACCTCGCGCAAAACGCCGAGGTGCTTCGAGACCGACGGCTGATCGAGGCCCACGGCCACTACGATCTCTCCCACTTGGCGCTCGTCCCCGGCCAGGAAGGTGAGGATTTGGCGGCGGCGGGGCTCGGCGACGGCGTTGAAGGGATCGGACGTGGTTGCTGCTCTTGCCATGATCGAAACATTACATGCCTATATGGGAATATGTCAAGAGATTTCTTTTTCTACTTTTTGGGGCGGGCTCGCGGGCGCTCAACCAATCCATGCATTGATTGATGCATTGGTTGAAACGGATTGCCGAGGGGTGGGGGCCGGTGTATGCTCCCCGGCATGAAGAATTCGGTGCTTTTGCCTCTTATTGCCTTGGCGCTTGGCGCGGCGGCTTTCCTGGCCCACGCGAAGGCGCCCGCCGCAAATTCGCAGCCGAAGGAGGCTGCACAGCCCATGAAAACCTGGTTGATCCGCATCATTCCGCCGCGGCCGACCTTTGCCGAGGACGCCACGCAGGCCGAGCAGGCGCTGATGGAGCAGCACTTGGCTTACTGGAAGGACCTGAGCGACGAGGGCCTGTGGCTGTTTGGCGGGCCGGTGCTCGATCCCAGGGGTGTGTACGGCGTCCTGGCGGTGCGCGCGGCAACGGAAGACGAGGCGCGTGCGTTGGGGAATGGCGATCCCGCCGTGAAGGCTGGGGTGATCAAGATTGACGTGGCGGAGATGCGGGTGGTGTTTATGCCGGTACATCCTTCGGCAACTCGATGGCAATGAACGACTTGAGTCAATTGGTCTTTCGCCCGCCAAGGCGGGCTTACCGCACAGAATTCTATTCTGGAACCCCCAGGCTTGCGCCTGGGGCTACCATCTGTCGCCCGCTACGCGGGCTCGCGCAAGACACGATCGGCTATAGTTTTCGGCAAGGGCTTCCTCTGCCAGGAAAGGAATTTTGCGCATGACTTTGGATCGTAGGGCGTTTTTGAACGCGTGCCGTTTCGCGGGAATTGCTTCGCCGCTGCTGCCGGGGATTTTGTTGACGCTGGCTGCGCAGGCGCAGGTGATGAGTCCCGATGCGGGCGCCAGCGCTGAGGTGAAACCGGCGGCGCTGCCGAAGATTACGGACGAGATGCTGGACCGGGCGGCGGAGCTGGCGGGGGTGGGGCCGTTCACGGCCGAGCAGAAGAAGATGATGCTCGACGGGCTGAACGACCAGCGCGATGGATATGCGCAGATTCGCGCGCTGACGCTGACCAACGATGTGCCGCCGGCGTATGTGTTTCATCCGGGACCGGCAGTGGCAACCATCTGTGATCCGAACTGCGAGACGCTGCCGCGCCGCGAAGGGGAAGAGAGGATTACGATTACCGACGATGGCGGGTACGGACATCGGCCGGTTCCGGCAAATATCGAAGACATGGCCTTCTGGTCTGTGCTCGAACTCGGTAAGGCTTTAGGCTTCGGCAAGGTCAAATCTGTTGATCTGACCAAGATGTACATTGATCGCCTCAAGCGCTACGACGCGAAGCTGCATTTCGTCATCACGCTCACCGAGGAGCGAGCCATTGCGCAAGCAAAGAAAGCCGATGAGGAGATTGCCGCGGGAAAGTATCGCGGGCCGCTGCATGGGATTCCGTGGGGCGCGAAGGATTTGCTTGCAGTCAAGGGCTATCCGACGACTTGGGGCGCGGGAGGGTTCGAGCATCAGTCGTTCGACGAAGATGCAACGGTTGTGAAGCGGCTGGATGAGGCCGGTGCGGTTCTGATTGCCAAATTCTCGCTGGGCGCGCTGGCCATGGGCGACAAGTGGTTTGGCGGGCGGACGCGCAATCCGTGGAATCCGGCGCAGGGGTCGAGCGGATCGTCGGCCGGGTCGGCGAGCGCAGTGGCCGCGGGCTGCGTAGGGTTCGCGCTGGGCTCGGAGACGCTAGGATCGATCTCTTCACCTTCAACGCGTTGCGGCTGCTCCGGCCTGCGGCCGAGCTTTGGCCTGGTGCCGCGCACCGGCGCGATGGCGCTGAGCTGGACGATGGATAAACTGGGGCCGATCTGCCGTTCGGTGGAGGATTGCGCGCTGGTGCTGGGGGCAATCGCCGGGCCGGACGGCAAGGATCTGTCGGCAGCGACGGCGAGCTTCGACTGGAATCCGGGGTTGGACTGGAAGCAGCTGCGGATCGGCTACCTGAAAAGTGAATTCGATCCGCTGCCGGCATTGAAGCTGAAGGAAGCGACACCGGACGAATCCGCCGAAGACAAGAAAAAGCGCGAGGACGCGAATGCCGAGATGCAAGCCGGGCGGGCGCGGCGCGAGTACGACCGGCGCTACGAGCAGGCGGCGCTCGAAAAGCTGCACGGGATGGGAGTCAATCTAATTCCTGTTGAACTGCCAAAATTGCCGTGGGATGCGATGGTTCCGCTGCTGACGGCTGAGGCGGCGGCGGCCTTCGACGACCTGACGATGACGGGACGCGACAAACTGCTGACCGAGCAGGGACCGGAGGATTGGCCAAACGATTTCCGCGTGGCGCGTTTCTATCCGGCGGTCGAGTACATCCAGGCCAACCGGGCGCGCACGCTCGCGGTGCGGGGGTTGGCGAAGCTCTTCGAGCAGGTTGACGTGATTATGACGCCCTCGACCGATGCGCAGTTGATCGCGACCAATTTGACAGGGAATCCCGCAGTGATTGTGCCCAACGGCCTGCGCGGAGACGACGCGCCCCAGCCGCCGCTGATCGACGACGGCGATCACGACGACATCGGCGGGCCGGGCACGCCGGTATCGCTCACGTTTCTGGGCGGCTTATATCGGGACGCGACAGTGGCGGCGTTTGCGCGCGCGTATCAGCAGGCGACGGGGCTCGAAAAGCTGCATCCGAAGTTGGACTAACAACTGCCTCCGCGGTCTCCCACCCTTTTCGCAAAAAGCGCGAAAAGGATGGGGCACGGCAACTCTCAACGAGATGCTTACTTCGGCTGCGGCTGGGCCGGCGCAGTTGCCGGAGCGGGCGCTGACGGTGGCACGGGAGCCGTGGGCTGCGCAGGCTTTGTGGATTGCGCGGGCATCGAGGCAGGCGTTGCAGGCTTAGCAGGAGCCGTGGCCGCGGGCGCCGCAGGAGTTGCGGGTTGGGTTGGCGCAGCATTCGGCTGCACACCTGCGCCGGGGTGCGGCGGGACCGGAGCCGGATGAGGCGGCATTCCGGGACGCGTCGGCTGAGCTGGCGGCTCCAGCATTTCCACCAGCTCGATATCGAAGATCAGGTCGGCCTTCGGCGGAATCCCGGGGTGCTTTGGGTCCGCGCTCGGGTGTCCCAGCTCTCCGTAGGCCATCTGGTAAGGGATGAACAGCCGCCGTTTGCCGCCGACATGCATCCCCTCGAAGCCCAGATCCCATCCGGGGATCATGCCCGGCCGGCCCTGCAAGAACAAAATCGGCTGCCCAGCCTCCATCTTCGGCTTGCCGTCATCTCCCCTCACCGGTTTGAGCGAGCTGTCATAGACGGGCTCTGCCGGATGGTCATTGGACGAATCGAACTTGAGGCCATCGGCCGCCAGCCAGCCCGTGTACCTGACCCGGTAGATCTTATGCGGCTCTGCGATGGGCCCGGGGCCGACCTTGATCTCTTCATAGCGCAGTGAGAACGGCACCTTGACCGGCCCATGAGCCACCACGGGCACGCCGGGCGGCAGCTTGATCCACGCCGGGGGCGCACTCGCGGTTGTGGAGGGTTTTTTGGCGGACGCGGTACCGGCCGGAGTCGAGCTCTTGGGAGCCGGCGTTGCGGAGGTCGATGGCTTCGAGGGGGTTTGGGCACTTGCGGCGAGTGTTGCTGCCGCGACGATGATGGCTAGGACAAATCGATTCATGACGGGTCCACTTCCTGGATAGATTCCAAAAGGGAGTGTATCAAGCCGGAGCGACCAACGCGAAGGGCGCGCAGCGGTGATTCAGGGTCTGGTGACGCTAGCCAGCCAGCATGCCGGCAAGCAGCGCGGTGCGGGGCGCGAGATGTTCGATGAGGACCGATTCGTGCCGCGCATGAGCGCCTTCACCCACCGCGCCCATGCCGTCGAGCGTGGGAATGCCCAGCGCCGCAGTGAAATTCCCATCGGATCCGCCGCCGGTTGAGGCTTCGCTTAGTTCGAAGCCGAGTTCGCGGGCGAGCCCGTATGCCTGGCGGAAGAGCCGCACGGTGCCGCGGCTGCGCTCCATGGGCGGACGGTTGATGCCGCCCGTAACGATGAGCGTGCAGCGCGGATCGGCGGGCCGCAGCGCGGCAAATTTGCGCGCGATGCTCGGCCCATCGGCCAGGCGCGGAATGCGCACGTCAATATCGGCCTGCGCATGCGCGGGAACCACGTTGCTTTTGGTGCCGCCGGCGGCCACGCCCACGCTTACAGTGAACCCGCGCTTGAGATCGGTCCAGCCGCTGACGGTTGCGATGACGTGGGCCAGCTCAAGGAGAGCGTTGGCGCCTTTCTCGAAGTCGACCCCGGCGTGTGCGGCGACGCCTTTGACCAAGACATGCCAGTCGCCGACGCCCTTGCGTGCGGTTTTGTAGGCCAGCCCCTGCGCGGGCTCGAGCACGTTGACGGAAGAGCACTGCCGTGCGAGATTCTCCGTGATGGGCCGCGAAACGGGGCTGCCGATCTCCTCGTCGCTGTTCAGAAGGACGATGATTTCGCGGCGCAGCAGGCGAGCTTCCATGAGCAGTTCGATGGCAGTCGAGGCCATGGCCACGCCGGCTTTCATATCGAGGGTTCCGGGCCCCCAGAGGCGGCCGCCGCGCGCGCGGCAAGGCATGGATTGGAGTGTGCCGAGCGGCCAAACCGTATCGAGATGGCCGAGAAGGAGGATGGGCCTGTCGTCAGCGCGGGCGGATTTCCGCGGACCGAAGCGCACTTCGAGAACGTTGCCATGAGCCCGTTGCCGATGCAGCTTGATGCGCCCGCCGAGCTGCTTGAAGTGCGCGGCGGCAAGGGCAACGCAGGCGTCGACCGCGGATTTCGATTCGGTGGGCGACTCGGCCAGAACGAGCTTGCGGGTGAAATCGAGGAGCGAGCGCTCTTTGCGGCGCGCCCCGGCCAACAAGGCGCGCATGGGAAATTCGGTCTCGGCGGTGGTTCGCAATCGTGCTCCTTGACTCCCCGATGGCAGAGTGCAACCAGCGGGGAGGCTTTCTGATTCTACGCCACTTACGGCGGTATCATGCGCATGTCACGGAGGACGGTGGGAGAGTCCCCACATGTGCATAGTGTGGCAAATTTGCCACACGACAGGATTTGCCAGTGCCGTCTAATCTAAACACTGCACAGGTTTTTCCTGCATTTGGGGGTTCGTGTTTGGCTCAACTGGCGCACCTGGAACAGACGATCGCGGCACCGCTTGAATTCTCGGGAGTCGGGCTGCATTCCGGGGCTCCCGTGACGATGCGGCTGTTGCCTGCCGCGGCCGGATCGGGCATTGTTTTCCGGCGCACCGACCTCGACAACTTCGAGATTCCCGCCACCGGGCGCAATGTGGCAAAGGTGAGCTACGCCACGAGCTTGATGCGCCAGGGCGTGCTGATCCAAACCACCGAACATCTGCTCTCGGCGTTTATCGGCATGGGCGTCGACAACGTGATTGTGGAGATCGACAACCTCGAGTTGCCCATTCTGGACGGGAGCGCTCAGCCCTATGTGGAGGCGTTCCAGCGCGTGGGGATTCGCGAGCAGCGGCGCAGGCGCGAGACGTTGCGCATTCTGCATCCGGTGGAAGTGCGCGAGGGCGACAAGTTCATCGGCGTGTATCCGGGCAGCGGCTACCGGGTTTCGTACACCATCGATTTTCCCGCGCCCATCGGCCAGCAGAAGACGTGCGTGGACTTGGCGGCGGAGATGTACGGATCGACGATTGCTCCGGCGCGCACGTTTGGCTACAAGGCCGACGAGAGCAGGCTGCGCGATATGGGGCTGATCCGCGGCGCGGGCCCGGACAATGCGATCATCCTGGGCGAAAACGGCCCGGAAAATGGCCCGCTGCGCTTTCCCGACGAATACGTGCGGCACAAGGTGCTGGACCTGATCGGCGACCTGGCACTGGCCGGACGCCGGCTCGAGGGCCACGTGGTGGCGATGCGCGCCGGCCACGCCATGCACACCGCGCTGGTGGCGCGGCTGATCAAAGACCGCTCGGCATGGGAGCTGGCGCATGTGCCGGTAGCGCCGCCGGAAGCGAGTGACGCGCAGCCGGAAGAAGATTCCGGCGTGGCGCAAGCGGCGCTGGCGGGCGCGTAAACAGGGTCCTTTCCCCGAACGCTAAACTCTGAATTCCGCATCGTAGGAGTTCCCGATGCCCACTCCCGTCAACCGCCGCACCGTCGATCTTTCCGCGTACCCTGACCTTGCCGTCGTCTATCTCGGCATGCGCGTCAACCGCATCACGGGCGTCAAGACCGTCTTTGGATTCGGCCCTAAAATCGCCGACTCCGTCGCGGCTCAGCCGGACGGCCTGCTCCGCCACGAAAACTTCTTCTTTTCGCTCTTCCCCATGCACGTGGGCATGCGTCAGTACTGGCGCGACATGGCGTCCCTCCTCGCCTGGACCCGCTCCGAGCCGCACCGCCTGTGGTGGAAGAACTTTTTGCGCGATTCCGGAGGGACCGGCTTTTGGCACGAAACCTACACCATCCGCGGCGGCATGGAAGCTATCTATGACGACGTCGCCCCGAAGATCGGCTTCATGAGCTTCGCGCCCATCGTTCCCGCCCGCGGATCCATGTTCACCGCTTCGCACCGCTCTGCCCGCGCTGATAACCCCGAACCGGTGATTCCCGAGTCTGAGCTTTACGAAAAATAGCGACGATTCTCCGCGCTTGGCCCCTCAGTCGGGAATCCTTTCAATCGCCATCGCCGTGGCTTCGCCGCCGCCGATGCAGAGCGAGGCGATGCCGCGGCGGAGACCGTATTTCTCAAGCGCGCCCAGCAGCGTGACGAGGATGCGCGCTCCGGAGGCGCCGATGGGATGGCCAAGTGCGCATGCGCCGCCGTGCACGTTGACCTTCTCGTGCGGCAGTCCGAGATCGCGCATCGCCGCCATCACGACCACGGCAAAGGCCTCGTTGATCTCGAACAAATCGACGTCTGCAAGAGACCAGCCGGTGCGTTCGGCGAGCAATCGCATGGCGCCGATGGGCGCAGTGGGATAGAGTGCGGGCTGGTTGGCGTAGCTCGAGTGCGCGACGATCGCGGCCAGCGGCTTGAGGCCGCGCTGTTCAGCTTCAGACCGGCGCATCAGGACCAGCGCGGCAGCGCCGTCCGAAATGGCGCTTGAATTGGCCGCCGTCACCGTGCCGCCTTCGCGGAATGCCGGCTTGAGGTGAGGAATTTTGTCGGGCGTAGCCTTGAGCGGGAGCTCGTCGTGCGCGATTTGGCGCTCGGTTTTGCCGGCTCTAACAGTGAGCGGGATAATTTCAGACGCAAAAGCGCCCTCGGCGCTGGCTTTTTGCGCGCGAGTGAGGGAGGCGAGGGCGAATGCGTCCTGCTCTTCGCGGGTGAAGGCGTAGCTTTGCGCGCAATCCTCGGCGAAGGTGCCCATCAGGCGGCCTTTGTCATAGGCGTCTTCCAGGCCGTCGAGAAACATGTGGTCGAGAATGCGGCCGTGGCCCATACGATAGCCGGAACGCGCGCGGTCGAGAAGATAAGGCGCGTTGCTCATGCTCTCCATGCCGCCGGCGACCACGATGCTGGCGCTGCCGGCAAGCAAAAGATCGTGCGCGAGCAGGCCGGCCTTCATGCCCGAGCCGCACATCTTGTTCACGGTGGTTGCGCCGGCGGAAACGGGCAAACCCGCGCCCAGAGCGGCTTGCCGCGCGGGGGCCTGACCCTGCCCCGCGGTAAGCACGCAGCCGAAGAGGACTTCGTCAACGGCGTCGGCAGGGATTGCCGCACGTTCGACGGCAGCGCGGATGGCGGCAGCGCCAAGCTCTGGAGCAGCGAGACCGCTCAAATCGCCCTGGAAAGCGCCGATGGGTGTGCGCGCGGCACCTACGATGACGATGGGATCGAGTTTGGGCATCGCGTCTCCTTCGGTCACCGCGGCGCCATGCGCAGCGCGCCGTCCAGGCGGATGGTTTCGCCGTTGAGCATGACGTTCTCGACGATGTGGCGGACGAGCGCGGCAAACTCCGCGGGACGGCCGAGGCGCGGCGGGAAAGGCACGCTCTTGGCGAGCCCTTCCTGGACCTCCTGAGGAAATGCAGCCATCATGGGCGTCTCGAAGATGCCCGGAGCGATGGTGACGACGCGAATACCGGAGCGCGCCAACTCGCGCGCAATGGGCAGGGTGAGCGCGGCGACGCCACCTTTTGAGGCCGCGTAGGCCGCCTGGCCGATCTGGCCATCGAACGCCGCAATTGAGGCGGTGTTGACGATAACGCCGCGCTCGCCGTCTTCGCCAGGCGCTTCTCTGGCGATGGCCGCCGCGGCGAGGCGGATCATGTTGAAGGTGCCGACGAGGTTGATGTTGATGGTTTTTGAAAAGGAATCGAGGCGATGGGGACCTTCGCGGCCCACGACTTTTTCAGATGGCGCGACGCCGGCGCAATTCACCAGTCCATGCAGATGGCCGAAGGCCCGGAGCGTGAGGTCGATCGCGGCCTGGGCGTCGTTTTCGCTGGTGACATCGGTGAGTGCGAAGCGAGCCGCGCTGCCGAGTTCGGCGGCGAGCTTTTCGCCCGCGGTGCGATCGAGGTCGGCGATGACGACGGAGCCGCCCTCGGCAGCGAGAAGCCGCGCCGTGGCCGCACCCAGTCCCGATGCGCCGCCGGTGACGAGAAAGACGTGATTGCCGATTTGCATGGGAAGCCGTGCGCCTCTTGAGCCTGCCGGTGGGCCCGCTCAAGAACGCAGCATATCATTTTGCATGATGGTGTGTGACGGGGTGGCAGGAGGGGAATAACCGTGGGTGCTGAAGCGGCGGGCGCGCCTGTGACGCAACTGAGTGAAGACGAGAGGCTGTTCGTGGATGCGGTGCGCGGGTTTGCCCGCGACGAAGTAGCTCCGCTGGTCCGCCGGATGGATGAAGAGCAACACATGGATACGGCGCTGATCGAGAAGATGTTTGCGCTGGGGCTGATGGGAATTGAGATTCCCGAGGAATGCGGCGGCAGCGGCGGATCGTTCTTCGACTCTGTTCTTGCCGTCGAGTTGCTGTCGGCGGTCGATCCTGCAGTCGCGCTGCTGGTGGATGTGCAGAACACGCTGGTGGCGAGCGCGATCATGAAATGGGCGACCGAGGGACAGAAGCGGGTCTATCTGCCACGGCTGGCGGCGGACACCGTGGGCGCGTACGCGCTGAGCGAGGCGGCATCGGGCTCGGATGCGTTTGCTTTGCAGACTCGTGCCGAGAAACGCGGCAGCGACTATGTGCTCAACGGGCACAAGCTCTGGATCTCGAATGCCAAAGAGGCGGGACTGTTCATCGTGTTTGCCACTGTGGATCCGAGCGCGGGGTACAAGGGGATCACGGCGTTCCTAATCGAGAACGACACCGCGGGATTCACCGTGGGCCGCAAAGAGGACAAGCTGGGCATTCGCGCGTCGAGCACCTGCGAGCTTGTTTTGGAGGACTGCGTAGTGCCGGTAACGCAGGTCCTCGGCGCGGTGGGTCAGGGATACAAGGTCGCCATGGAGACGCTGAACGAGGGGCGCATCGGGATTGGCGCGCAGATGCTCGGCCTCGCCGAAGGCGCGTGGGGCCACGCGGTCAAACATGCAAAAGCCCGCAAGCAGTTTGGCAAGGCGCTGGTGGAGTTCCAGGCCATGCAGTTCCAGCTTGCGGAGATGGCGACCGGCATTGAAGCGGCAAAGTTGCTGGTCTACAACGCAGCGCGGTTGAAAGACGCAAAGCGCGAATTTCGCAAAGAAGCGGCGATGGCGAAGTACTTTGCGTCGCACACGGCCGAGCGCGTGGCGAGCCTGGCCGTCGAGGTGCTGGGCGGGTCGGGGTTCGTAAAAGACTCACCCGTAGAAAAGCTCTACCGTGACGCCAAGATCGGCACCATTTACGAAGGAACGTCGTTTATGCAGTTGGCGGCGATTGCGAAGAGCGTGCTGTGAGGGCCATACTTGTGACGCACTTAGAGAAGGACATGGACGCAAGCATTCTCAAGAAAATAGATGACGGGTTCGCTGATTTCCAGTCGTTCGTTGTATCCAGACTGAATCCGTCGTTGGTTAAGGATGAGGAGGCAGGCAGGTTCCTTTACGTCACATTGTCGTTGTGCCAAGTAGCGGAAGAGAACTTCACAATGCTACGTCGTGCGTATGAGCAACATGACGATGCGAAGATGGCTTGGGGATGCAGAAATCTGCTTGAAATTCTTGTGTTCACTCGCTTCGCGCTCAAGTGTAAAGAGAACGCGGAGGAATTCGCGGCGGACCGCCTGATCGATGCTCTTGAGATCGCGACTACGTTAAGGAAGCTGGAGCTGCATTTTGACCCGAAAAGTCCCGGCACGGAATTGAATGCCTCGATTGACGAATGCCGGAGGCAGATGCAACAGGAGAGTGTCGCCCGAAGGAAGTTCCTCTAAGTGAAAGATCTCGCCCAACAGGCCAAAATGCTTTCCGAGTATGAACTCATGAATAAGGTGTGCTCGAAGTTCGTTCATCCAACTGCCTGGTCGATTTTCACATCGGATAGCCGTCCCGCTCGGATGCCAATGGCCCGAGATCTCTTTCTGTTATATGGGGCAGAGTATCTATTCGGGGTCTTCGCAGAAATAGCACCCCACGTTGGAAGGCACGGCCTTCGCCACAAGGCCTAGAGGCGTAAACCGGGAACCACTTGCCCCTACGTCTTGTCGCCCATTGCTCAGGGACATTTCTGGGATTTGGTCCTCGAGGCCGACCGATTGTGCGCCGTCAACTCCTATCCCTTCAACAACTTATCGATCGTCTCAATATCGACCAGCCCGTTGCACCCATACAGCACCGGAAGCACCTTGGCTGCGGGATACTTGCGGCGCAGCTCCGCGACTTTATCGGTGCCGGCGCGGTAGGCGGGGAGATACATGCGGCCCAGCAGCGGGTGCCGTCCCCATGCGCCGGAGAGCTTGCCGGCGCGCTCTTCGGTGACGAGAAAATCGCGGCGCAGCGTGGCGGCGACTTCCTGCTGCTCGCGGCCTTCGCCCCAGGTCATCCACGAAGACTGGTTCTTGGCGTCGTCCTGTAACAAAGCCAAAAGCACGCCGATCTGGAGATCCTCGTCGGGGAGCTGATCGACTTCCGTCACGCCGTGCGCGACGAGAATGGCGTTGTTGGCGATGCCTTCAAAGAGCGTGGCGGCGCGGGTGTTCATGGTGAGCACCGTGGCTTCAAAGCCGGCTTTGCCGCGCACATACAAATCCTGAAGGTACGCGAAGGTGGTGACGTGGCCCGGCACGACCTCGTGGCTGACAAGCTGCTCGAATTCGGGATAGGAGATCTGGAGCGAGGCGTTGATTTCGTAGCTGGCCTCGTATTCGGGAAGACCTGCCGCAGTGCGGGCGCGGCCAATATAATTCATCGACCCGGAAAACCATGCGTCTTTGATGGGCATGAAATTGATGTTGGCGCGGGGCACGGTCGCGAGTTCCGGCGGCAGATGCGGGACAAGATTTTTCGCTGAGAGCGCGTCGAAGTGTGCGATGACGGCCTGGCCAAGCGCCTGAACTGAGGCCATGGGCGTGACGCGTTCGCGACGCCAGGCATCGACGGCGGCGAGAATTCCTCCGGATTGCGATGTGGAGTAGCCGGCACGGCCCAGCAGCTCGGCGACACGCTCGCGCTTGGCCTCGGGACGCGAGGGCTCGGGCGGACGAGCGGTCGAAGCTTCAACGGCGCGCGTGTACGGAACCGGGTCGCCCTTGCCGAGCACTTCCATGGCGAGGTCCCACATGACATCGAGCGAAACGGCGAGGCCCTGGAGATAGGCGCGGCGCAGGTCCGCACAGTGAGCGGCTTCCTTGCGCAGGCCCTCAATGGCGGCGGGAAGATCGACGTCGCGCAGGTAGCTTGCGAAGGCGTCGCGGTCGATCTCCTTGGCGCCGACGCCGCCGGATTGGCGCAGCAGCGCGGCTGCCGGGTGCGTGTAGGCCGCGGGCAGCGGCTCATCGGAAAACCACGAGTCGGCGATGAAGCGGCCCGTGCCGGAAGGATTCATGACGTCGCCGCCCCAGAGAGTGTCGATGCCTAAAACGGCGTCGGCGACGAACAGATCGAGTTGCGAAGGAGTTGCTTGCGAGGACGCTGGTTGGTTCATGACGTTTTCTTCTCCGATTTGATGCTACCGCGCCAGACATACACGCAAAGGCCGATGAAGAGCAGCGCGGAAACGGATTGCGAGACGGGATCGTTCAAATAGAACGGCGTCTGGATGAAGTCTTCGTGGAATTGCGGCAGCAGGCGCAGGGCCGCGCCTAGCACGCCGCCCAGGGCGCCGCCGGCCATGAGCCCCGAAGCCAGAATGATGCCGCGCTCGCGAATGCCGTGGCCCGCTTCGCCGCCGACTTTCTCAGAGCGGCGTTGCACAAAGTGCGAAAGCACGCCGCCGGTGAGGATGGGCGTGGTGAGCCCAAGCGGAAGATAGATGCCGAGCGCGAAGACCATGGAAGATTTGCCCAGCATCTCCAGAACGATGGTGATGAGCGCGCCCACGCCGAAGAGAAGATAGGTAACCGGCTGGCGGCTCATGAATGCCACCACCAGCGCCTTCATGATGGAGGCCTGCGGCGCGGCGAGAACCGGGCGCACGTCGCCTGCCGCCATTTCCCCGAACTGGTAGGTGTGGGCCAACAGGACAATCGTGATTCCGGCGGCGGCGGCCGCAGCGAGGATCCCGATGAATTTCACTTTCTCCTGCGCGGCCGGCGTGTTGCCGAGCCAATAGCCGGTTTTCAGGTCGGTCATAAACTGGCCGGAGACGCAGAGCGCGGTGCAGACCATGCCGGCGATGGCCATGACGAAAAACATGCCCGTGGCGCTGGAGAGGCCGAAGTGCAAGAGCACTACCGAGGAGATGATGACGGTGAGCATGGTCATGCCGGAGGCGGGATTGTTGGCCGTGGTTGCGATGGCGTTGGCAGCCACCGACGCAAAGAAAAACGCGAAGAGCAGCGTGAGCGCGAGTCCCAGGAAGAGAACGGTCCAGGACACCTGAAAACGCCCGAAGAAGATGGCGACGGCGAGGGCGCTCAAGACGATGCCGAGAAGAATCGCGGGAAGGGAGATGTCGCGATCGGTGCGGTCAGAAGTGTCTGTGGCGCGCGAGCGAAAGGCGCGCAGCGCAATGCTGAAGGAGCCGGCAATGACGCGCAGCGATTTGATGACGCCGAAGATGCCGGCCGTGGCGATGGCGCCCACGCCGATGTAGCGGACATAACTCGAATAAATTTGCGCGGCAGACATGGCGGAAACCGGCATGGTTCCGGGATAGACCGGCACGCCGACATGGCTGCCGAGGAACCAGACGAGCGGGACAAGAACAAAGTTCGAGAGAATGCCGCCGGCGCAGAAAACCATGGCGCTGCGCAGGCCCATCACGTAGCCAAGACCGAGGATGAATCCGATGGCGTCGAAGTTGAAGACCATGCGGCCGCGATCGGCGAGGGTGCGCAGGAGGGGGATGAACTGCAGGTTCAGAGATTCGCGCCAGACGTGAAAGGTGGTGACAAAAAAATCGTAAACGCCTGCGATGCAGGTGGCCTGCAGGAGTAGTTTGGCTTGCGAGCCGCCGCGTTCGCCGGTAACCAGGACCTCGGTAATGGCAGTGGCCTCAGGAAATGGGAACTGGCCGTGCATTTCGCGCACGAAGAAGCGGCGCAGAGGAATGACGAAGAGCACGCCGAGACATCCGCCGGCGAGGCAAATGAAGACGGTTTCGACGGGATTGGGGCTGAGGTGCAGGATGTAGAGCGCGGGGAGGGTGAAGACCGCGCCCGCCACCACGGCAGCCGACGCGCCGCCGATGCCGGTGAGAATGACATTTTCGAGTAGGCTGGAACGGCGCTTGTACATGCGGGCCAGGCCGATGGCGAGGATGGAGATGGGAATGGAAGCTTCCATGCCCTGGCCGACTTTGAGCGCCGAATAGGCCGAGGCAACCGTGAAGATGACACAGAAAAAGACGCCCCAAAGGATGGCGCGGGCCGTCATCTCGGGCGCGTGCATGGTTGCTTGAACGATGGGTGTGTAGGTTTCGCCGGGCTGGAGCGGAAGATAGGCGTTTGCAGGAAGTGCTTTGGTTTCGGGTTCGCTCGATTCGGGTTCGGTCATGGATTGGGTTCCTCAGCTACAGCGCCTTCGAGTTTCAGGCAGGGCGATATAGTTTCCCGCGCAGACAACGGCGTGGCGCATGGGCGCGGCGCAATGCAGAGCCGGGCACCGGATTTGTCCTGTTTCGGATAGCAAGCAAGAGTGTACAGCGTGGAGGACCAGTGAGGGCAACCGGGGACCGGCGGGGCGAGGGTCCCAACCCGGGAAGTCCGGCTTGGGATTCCGGCTCGGATGGTTGCGCGCACGCGGGAAATCGCCTGTCAATCACAGGCCCTCCATAGACCGACCCCTATAAAGTGAAATAGTTTCCCTTAAGAAATATTGGCGGGGTATACTTCGGTTGCTGAATCGGAGCAAGCGGAAGCGCAATCCTCTTCAGAACCGCCGAGGAAGCTCAGGGATTGATTCCGAATGAAGGAGTAAATGGTGCACATCCGGCTCATTTCTTTCCACCCGTCCTGCTCGCTCAAGCGAATTTGCCTTTGCGCCGCTCTCCTGCTGGCCGTCCTCTGTCCTTTGCGGAGCCAGACCCGCGCATGCATCAGCCAGGTTGTTTCCCTGGACCAGAACTGGGAGTTTTCCCTCGCCGATGCGCATTCCGACACGCCTCCGGCCGATGCCAGGTGGATCGCCGTGGAACTTCCCCACGACTGGGCCATTCACGGCCCACGCGCGGCAACCAACCCTTCTGGCGGCGCGGGCGGATTTGCGCCGATGGGCGTTGGCTGGTATCGGCGCACGATCGAAACGCCCGCTACCGCCTGCGCGCGCAAGACGATTGTGGAGTTTGACGGAGTGATGGCGCACAGCGATGTGTGGATCAATGGCCATCGTCTCGGCTCACGGCCCTATGGTTACGTGAGCTTTCAATACGATTTGACGCCGTATCTCGCGCCGCAACACGGACCCCAAAACATTCTTCTTGTTCGCGCCGATAACAGCCAGCAGCCTTCATCGCGTTTCTATCAGGGCGCCGGCATCTACCGTCATGCGCGCCTGCTGCTGTTGCCGCCGGTGCACACGGCGGCGTGGAGCACATTCATCACCGCGCCCGAGATCAAGCCCGGCGATGCCCTGATACAGGCGGCCACGGTGCTGGTGAACGATGCGGCGTCACCCACCGCAGCCAGGGTGCATGTGTCGATACAGGAAGAGCCCAGCGGCAGGACAGTGGCGGAAGCAACGGCGAAGGCGCCGGCCATCGCGCCGGGCGGGACCGTGCCCGTCACGTTGACGCTTCATGTTCGAGCGCCGCGCCTATGGAACATTGCCGCTCCACATATGTACCAGGCGCGCATCGAGGTTCTGGGCCCGGCGGGCGGCAGAGATTTGGAGCAGGTTCCCTTCGGCATTCGCGAAGCGCATTTCGACGCCGTAACAGGCTTCTGGCTGAACGGCAAGAACATCAAAATCAAAGGCGTGGCTCTGCACAGTGATATGGGCGCACTCGGCATGGCAGCTCCTGTTTCACTGGTTGTGCACCGCCTGAAGGCCATGCAGCGCATGGGCGCAAATGCCATTTGCACCGCCCACAATCCGGTGGATCCCGCGTTTCTGGATGCGTGCGACCAGTTGGGCCTGCTGGTGCTGGATGAGTTTTTCGACGTGTGGACGGTGAGCAAGAGTCCTTACGATTACCACCTCGATTTTCGCGATTGGTATCTGCGCGATCTGGAAGACACGGTGCGGCGCGACCGCAATCATCCCAGCATCATCGCCTGGAGCGCGGGCAATGAAATCCACGACACGCCGCATCCGGAGATTGCCAAGCTGATTCTGGAGTCGATGGTGCATGCGTACCATGCGCTCGATCTGACCCGTCCGGTTACGCAAGCCTTGTTCCGGCCCAACGTATCGCATGATTACGACGACGGCCTGGCTGACCTGCTCGATGTGATCGGACAGAACTACAGGCCAAATGAAATCCTGGCCGCTCACGATGCCAAGCCGTCGCGCAAGATCCTCGGCACCGAGAACATCCACGACCGCGCCACATGGCTGGCGGTGCGCGACCACCCGGCATACTCCGGCATGTTTGTCTGGGCGGGTACAGACTATCTGGGAGAAAGCCGGAAATGGCCGTTGTTTGCGGACGCGAGTGGGTTGTTCGATCGCACCGCGTATGCAAAACCGGACGCGCTGGAGCATGAAAGCTGGTGGCAGTCGAAGCCAGTGATTTTTGTGCTGCGGCGAACCGCGTTGGCGCCAAAGGCTCCGACCGATCCCGGCTATGAGTTGGAGCAATTCCGGCCGCGGCCAACGGCATTTCACGACTGGACGCCGGCAGACCAGGCGCCTCACGTGGAACACGTGGAGGTGTACAGCAACTGCAGGGATGTTCGACTGTCTCTGAATGGTGAGGATCTCGGCGCGAAGCCATTGCCCGGCGACCTTGCACCGCGTACATGGGAGGTTCCGTACGCAGCCGGAACATTGACGGCCACCTGTGTCGATCACCCGGCTGTTCGGGATGAACTGCGCACTGCGGAAGCGGCAGCGGCGATCCGTCTCGCGCTGGAGACTCCCGGAGCGGGCATGGGTTACGACGGCATGGCCCTGGTGCGGGCGACCGTTGTGGATGCGAAGGGGACGCCGGTTCCGGACGCGGAGATCCCACTAAGCTTTTCCGTCGCAGGCGCGGGCAAGATGGTAGCTACCGACGATGCAGACACTATGTATCGCGAACCATTTGAAAGCCCAAACCGCGTCACGCAGGATGGCCGCGCCGTGGCTTATGTGGAGCGCACTGCGCACGGTGCGCTGAAGTTGAAGGTCGAGGCTCCCAATCTGCGTCCGGCGTCGCTGCCCATTCCGGAGCCAGCAGGCGAAATCCAGAGTCGCCGTGGCGAGTGACGGACCGGAAAACTTCGATAGGGAGAAGAAAAGCAGAAGCGAGGAGCGAGGGGCGAGCATCTGCTCCATGCAATGGTGGTGGACCTGGTCGGGATCGAACCGACGACCTCTTCCATGCCATGGAAGCGCGCTCCCAAACTGCGCCACAGGCCCACAAGGAAGGGACAACTCTCTTATTGTCGTCGCTCGCGGCCGGCAAGTCAATCGCCGGAAAGGCGCTGAAACGTGCCGCGCGAGGGCGACCGAAGGCTGCCGGTCGCCGCGTCGCACGGCACATTCGGACTATTCGATGGGGGCTGCCATGAAGAACAAGTACATGAGCAAGGCAACGCCGATAAAGCCGGGAATGAGGCCGCACAGGGCCACCTTGGGCCCGATCAGAGTCCACAAAAAGATCACCAGGGCAATGCCCACGCCGATGCAGACGACGCCGCCAATCTTCAAGCCTTCGCGCGTATTGATCCGCTTCAGCCGGTCATCTTCTTTCAGCAGCTCGATAGCAGCCTTGGCGCCCTCGCCCGAGGCCTCGGTAATCCGCCGCAGAGTCTCCGACTTGTAAAAGGCTTCGCGCTCCCGTTTTCGGTAGCTCACCCAGAAGATGATCGAAAGAAACGTGAAAAACGCCACGGTGGACACAATCGGAAGCAGAATGCCGAAAATCGGAATCAATACATTTTCATTCATCTTTTCCCCCTTGCCGGGAATCTTCCCATGCGATTGGTAGGACAGCTGTGACGTGAATCGGGTTGCAAAATCTGAGAAACAGAACGATGTGCGAAAAAATGCAACCAGAGCGGAAGAGAGTTGGTCATACTATCCGCAGAGGCACGACCTCCAGAATGAACGCCGCCGCCAGCGCCGGGAACGACAGGGCCGACGCCGACTTTGCGGATGTTGCGCGCGTGCTGGATGGCGATGTGCGGGCCTTCGAGGGAATCGTGCGGCGCTGGCAGAAACCGTTGGTGAATATGGCGTGGCGCTACTGCCGCGACCGCAGCCGCGCCGAGGAGATGGCCCAGGAGGCCTTTTTGCGCGCCTGGAAAGGGTTGAGCCGATGGCGGCAAGAGTCGAATTTTTCCTCTTGGCTGTTTGCGCTGGCCGCCAACGTCTATCGCTCCGAATTGAAGCGGTTTCCCACGGAGACGCTGCCTCTGGAGGCAGCACCCGAGCCAGTGGGCCTGGCCACACAGCACGGCGAGCTGGCCGCGCGGTTGAGCCACGATGCTGTCCATCGCGCAGTGCTGGCTCTGCCCCTGCGCTATCGCGAGCCGGTTGTTCTGTTTTATTTTCACGAGATGGATTTGGCCGCGGCTGCGCGCACGATGGGGATGCCGGAAGGAACATTGAAAGCACGGCTCTCCAGAGCGCGGACGCTGCTGAGGCAGCGGTTTCCGGGACTGGAAGGGGAGCGAGATTCCCAGCCTGGCCGCAAGATGCCGCCTCACGGACGAGGACCTGTCCGCAGGGGCCCCGAAAACGCGGCGTCGGTGGAGCACTCAGATGTTTTCAACGATGAGCATGATCAAAAGACGGAAAAGGAGGCCGCACGATGAATCGAGCGAGCACAGACCGCAGCGAAGATAAGCACGCGAGGATCGATGCGGAGATCGGCCACATTCTGGCCGGCGAAGAGGAGCTGATGCCCTCGTCGGGCTTTGCGGCCTCGGTGATGGAGCGGGTGCGGCAAGAGGCCGCGCTGCCTGCGCCCCTTCCCTTTCCGTGGAAAATGGCCATTCCCCTCCTGCTGCTGGCCTGCGGAGCCATCGGCTGGGGCACGGTGGAGCTGGTTCGTATCGGCATGCCGGGGTTCGACCTGGCCGCACCCGGCCAGTCCGCACAGAGTTGGCTGACAATCTCTCCGCCGCATCTTTCCGGGAATCTTGTGCATCCCATCGAGCAGGCGGGCTGGGTGGTCCTGGCGCTAGGCGTTTCGCTGCTTTCCTGGCTGGCCTCGCGCCGCCTGGCCGGGCGCGGAGGGTTGCTGTAGCGCGCGGCGTTACGCGCGGCAACCGGCTTCGAGAGAGGGTGCGTCCTGGTGCTTGTACATGAGGAAGAACTCGCGGTGGCCGAGGCGCTCGGGTTTGCTTGGCTCGCCTGAGGCCACAGCGGCGATCAGGTCCATCAGCTCGGCGGCAGCTTCGTCCATGGTCAGCTCGCCGGAGAGCACGCGGCCGGCGTTGAAGTCCATGTCTTCAGTCATGTTCCGAAAAGTGCGCGCATTCCCTGTAACTTTGATGAGCGGGGCGACAGCGCTGCCGATCACGCTGCCGCGGCCGGTGATGAAGAGGACGATCTGCGCGCCAGCAGCGATCAGATCCATGATGCCTTCCGTGTCGTTGGGATTGGTGTAGCCGAATTGCATGAAGTGCTCGTCGGGCACGGAGTCAAGCAGCCATAGGCCGGCGCGCGGCGGGCGCGCGGAGACGCGGATGACGCCCTGGATGGGCTGGCTGCCGCCTTTGGCGAAGGCGCCCATGCTTTTTTCTTCAATGGTGGTGAGTCCGCCGGCAAAGTTGCCGGGCGAAACGGAGTACTGGCGCACGGCCTTGCAGTAGTTGAGCATTTTGTCGTAGGTTGCGCCGAGTTGTTGCGCCGCCTGGGGCGAGGCCGCGCGCGAAACCATCAGGTCGCGCAGGCCGATCATTTCGACGACCTCTTCGAAAATCGCCGATCCGCCGCGATCGACCAAGCGATCGAATGCCCGGCCGACGACAGGATTGCCGGCGAGGCCTGACGTTCCATCCGAACCGCCGCACTCTGCGCCGATGGTCAGGTCGGCCCAGGTCATGGGGACTTTGACGGCGCTGGCGGCGCGGGCGCGGAGCGAGGCCAGCAATTCTTTGCCGTACGCAACGCTCGTGCGCGTGCCGCCGTGCTCCTGAATAAAGAAGGACTCGGCAGGACGGCCGGAGGCGCGCACGGCTTCGGCGATGCGACGCGGCTGCGTGTATTCGCAGCCGAGGCCCACGGCGAGCACGCCGCCGATGTTGGGATGCGTGGCCAGCGCCAGCATCAGGCGGATGGCGTAGTCGTTGTCGTAGCAGCCGGGAAAGCCGATGACGTGTGTGTCGGGCTCGTCTTTGGCGATCTCCTGCGCCACGAAGCTGGCGCACTCCACGGTGTAGACCACGAGGAGATGATTGCGGATGCCTTTGCGGCCGTCGGGACGGAGGTAGCCCGTCCAAATTCGATCGGGAACGTGATCGGGGGTGCGACCCATCATACTGCGTTCCATTATCCATCCAGGAGCTCTGGGGCGGGGGCTTCGGGACGCTGTTTACCCTCCCCCCCCTCCCCCATCCCACCCTACTCTTAGCATAAAGTATTGAAGAACAATGGTTTATGGGTGGGGTGATCTCCGTATCTTCCTAATTCTAAAGGAGCGGCGTCCGGAAAGTCCTCATTCCGTGGTGGTTATGCTTTTTCGGACCCTCCGTGTGGTCGAAGCTCGTTCCCTTTCCTGGCCCACTTCTTAGTGTGCGCCAAGTTGAGAAATAACCCGAACCGTCGCGGAAGTCTATTCTCCGCGTGAAGGTCGCGGCAATCTCTCGATGATTGTGTGGGTTACGAGAAGGCCCCGGCGGGGCCGACCACGGGCTGGCTCTTGACAGCCATAAGACCAGGGACCCGCGGCGGATAAGGAGGTCCGAGCCGGCGTAACGATCTGGCTCAATGACCCGCGCGGAAGGGCTTTTGACGTGGTTCGACGGGAGGCTCGCCGGTGTGGACGTCGAAGTGGCCGGAGCGCTCGTCGAGCTGGCTGCGGCAGTTGTGGAGATGCACCCACTCGCCGGGCTCGATGGGGCGCGTGGCAACGCCGATGACGATTCCGAATTTGACGACGGGCGCGCCTTCGGGGATGGCCATGAGGGCGACCTTATGGCCGAGCTCGATCTTTTCGCGCGCGGCGAGAGTGGAGTTTGGCGCGGGGCCGACGATTTGGAGCGGGCAGCCGGCAGCAGCCTCACCGAGCAACGTGGCGACGTTGTCGGAGGCGTGCACCTGAAAAGCGGAGGCTGCGGATTCGACGGGCATCGCGCGTAAAACTCCGAGAGGGTTGGCTGGCTTTGAAGCAGCCGGGCCGGAGGAGTCTGCGTGCCGCCTTCGGCTGACACCTATTCTATGGCGAAGACCGCGTAGACGGTGGCCTGACGGCTGACTTTGCGCGGCTCGATGGCGAGGGTCGGTGGAGCGGCCGCTCCGCCGTTGAGCCGGTCCATCTCATACATGACCGGCCGTGGCGTCGGTGATGAAACCTGGTTCGAGACATAGATCAGCGTTCCCAGACGCACTCCTATGCCTTTGGCCAACACTTCAGCGTTCTGGCGGGCGCGCGATGCGGCCTGATCGAGCGCCTGTGCTTCCAACGCCTTTTCGTCTTTGACGGTCCAATCGATCTGGCCGCTGTCGGTGGCGCCTGCTGTGACGGCGATATCGAGAATCTCGGCGGCGCGCTCGGGCGGCACTTTCACGGTCCATTGTTGGCTCAGCTTGAATTTATGCGGTTTGGACGAGTCGCGATCGAGGTATTGCGATTCGCTCTGGATGGAATCCTCGGGAATTCCCGCCTGCTTGATGGCGCTGATGATGGCGTTCGAGGCGCGGGCTCCGTCGGCGTAGGCGGACTTTGCGTCCTCGGGTGGTGTGTCGAAGCCAATGTGCAGAATCGCGAGATCGGGATCGACCGAGACGCTCCCTGTCGCCGTCACAGTCAAGGTGCGATTGGTAGAGTCGACTTTCAGTTCGGGCTGTGCGACTTGCTGGGCGGTGGCAAAGGCGCATCCGGCGAGTAACGCGAGCGCAGCGATCAGGTGTTTTGCAGACATGGGATTGTCTCCTTATCCCTCGAACGCGAAATGTAGGAGAACTTGCAAGGGAATTCCCTGATAGACATTAGGGCAAGGTCCAATCCTCTGTCTTGAGCCCCTCCACGAAGCGAAATGCCTGGTCATTGGTGATCAGAACGAGGCCCAGCGAGAGCGCATGAGCGGCAATCATGAGATCTTCCACGCTGAGCGACCGGCCCTTGCGCTCCTGCTCCGCTCGGAGCAGGCCGTACGCCTGGGCCGCGGCGGAGTCCCAGGGGAAGATCTCGGCGTTGGCAAGAAAAGATTCGACGGAGGCACGCCTGCGCATCGCGCCTGGGTTTCGCGCGACGCCATAGCGAAGCTCGGCCTCCGTGACGGCCGAAATCGCGACCGCGGAGTCACCGACGGATTCCAATTTGCGACGCAACTGAGGAGGCTGATTCGCGATATAGTGGCTGACTGCGTTTGTGTCGAGCAGATAGGCGGCCGTCATGACTTAGAACAAATCCAGGTCGCGGGGCATGCTCGTATGGCGCTCGAAGAAGTCGGCAGGGTAACTCGTCCGATCGAATATCCTGACCAGCTGTTCCATGGTCAGGTTCTTGGGAGGGGGCGGCAGCTTGGCGAACTCCTCTTCCGGCGCGTCGTCGGGAATGGCGTCATATAGAGCGAACCACTTGTCAAAGCTGAGCGCGCGCTTGCGCGCCGCGAGCGGAGCAAGCACGACTTCGCCGGTCGCCAGATCGCGGCGGATGGCAACCTCGCGCCCTTTGAAGCGAAATTCCTTGGGCAGGCGCACGGCCTGGCTGCGACCATTCTTAAATAACTTGGCAGTCTGTGGCATCGTGGCTCCCTCCTGATTCATAGTATATACCACGGTATATACCATTTCAAGCGGCGCCGTTTTGTTTGGCGGCGTGCTTTGCGCCAAACTGCTGCAGCTTGGCGAGCGTAGCGGCGGCCCGGCCGGAGTCGATGGCTTCAGCGCCCATGCCGACGCCTTGCTTGAGGTCGCCGGCGAGGCCCGCGGCTACCAGCACGGCGGCGGCGTTAAGCAGGACGATGTCGCGGCGCGCGCCGGGGATGCCGGTGACGACGTCGTAGAGCAGAGCTTTGTTGGTTTCAACGTCGCCGCCCGTGAATTGGTCGAGAGTTGCGCGCTCGAGGCCAGCCATCTCCGGCGTAATGCGCGCGGCTTTGAGCTGCGGCGCGCCTTCTGCGTTCTCTTCAATGCGCGCGACCACCGACTCACCTGTGGTAGTGAGCTCGTCAATTCCATCCGTCCCGTGGACGACGAAAGCGCGCCTTGCGCCGAGCATGACCAGAGCGCGGCCGACCAAAAGTACGCGGCTGGGAGCGAGCACGCCGATGACTTGCGTGCGCGCGTGTGCCGGGTTGGTGAGCGGGCCCGCCAGGTTGAATATTGTCCGGAAGCCGAGAGCGCGGCGCAACGGGCCCAGAGCCTTCATGGCCGGGTGATAGAGCGGCGCGTAGAGGAAGACGAAGCCGGTTTCGCGCAGGCATTCGACGGCCAGCGTGGGCGGAAGCTCGATGGGCACGCCGAGGGCTTCCAAAACATCCGCGGCCCCGCAACGCGAGGTGACGGCCCTGTTGCCGTGCTTGGCCACTTTAGCGCCGGCGGCCGAGGCGACCAGCGCCGCGCCGCAGGAGATGTTGAAGGTCTGCGGTCCGCCGCCGCCGGTGCCGACGCAATCGACCAGCTCCGCTCTTTCCTCTTCGCTGAAGGGCATGGGCACGGAGTGCTTGCGCATCACGTCGACAAAGCCGGTGAGCTCCGGCGCCTGCTCGCCACGCGTGGCAAAGACGGCCAGCATGGCGGCGATTTCGACGTCGGGCACATTTCCCGCGAGGATCTCTTCGAGCGCAGTGGCTGCCTGCTCGCGGGTGAGCGCAGTACCGATTTCGGCGAGCGGGCGAAGCAGTTCCTTGACCAACGACATGAGAAAAGTATGGCAGAGCGGGGGCCGACGCGCGAGAGACCCAAATAAGAGGAGAAGGAAATCGATCTTTTGAGTTATCCCGCCCTAAGCGCACAGAACGCGTTTAGGATGGGGCAACCGGCGGGTTAAACGAACTCAACTAGCCTCTCCCCTTCTTGCGCTAGACTTGTGCGCATGCAAAGACTTTGCTTCTTCGCCGCCGCAGCACTTTTGGCGGCGCCGCTTTGTTTTCCTCAATCGGCTCCAGTGGGGGAGGAGAAGCCGAAAGTACGCACCCTCTTTGTGATTGGGGACGGGTCGGCAAAGACCGACGCGGACCTTGGCTGAGGCGATCACCTAAGCATTTATTTCGAGCCGGAACTTGTGCGAATCTCCAATCGGGCTCTGCACGGAGCAAGCGCCGAGACCTTTCTTGCGGGCGATGCCTGGAAGTCGATTCTGGCGGAGCTCCAGGAAGGGGATTTCGTATTCATCCAATTCGGGAGGCACGAGGATTCTTCGGCCATCGGCGCAGCGAACTTCGAACAGAGCTTGCTGAAATTCGTTGAGCAGACAAGGGCGGCAAAGGCGACTCCTATCCTTTTGACGCCGACCGTTACAAACGTTTGGAAGGACGGAAAGCTGATCGGAAGGTCCAATTCCGAGAAAGTGATTCTGTCCGTCGCGAGTTCGCAGAAGGTAGACCTCGCCGATGTAGCGTCCGTCGAAGAGGAAGCTCTTGAGGATATGGGGCAGTCGCAGGCGGCCTCTTATTTTTCCCCAACCGACCCTTATCGCAGTACCGCCGCCGGGGCCGATTTTTTTGCGGGCTGTGTCATAGAGGCGCTTCGCCGAACAGGCTCTCATTTGATGGAACAAAACCCGCTTATGGTTGACGCGTATTTCAAGACAATGACGCCGCTGACAACCGAGGCTGTCACAGAGTTCGACTGGCAGGTCAATCAAAAAAGGTTGACCGAGGTCGCTCACCAAATCGCCGGGGGCGGACCCGATTATCCCGTTCTGCAAAACGGTGGAAGAGGTACAGTAATAGGCCTTCCCGCGGGGTCCAAATATCTTTCAGAAGATGGCTCTGTTTTCGTTTGGCGGGATGGAAAGGATTCCTGGACGCTGTTTTTCACCTTCAAGGGCGTTTTGGATAGTTTCGCGGGGTTCGTTTACGCCTCAAATGGAAAAATACCGCCGGCAGATGCTTTCTTAGGTGAACCGATCCAGATTATTAAATTGGCGCCGAACTGGTATTGGTACTCTTCGAAGAACTAGGTCTGCATTCGGTGCTAAAGCCTGGCATTGGGCGAGGGAGACGCCTGAAGACCAAGGTGTCCCTCATTTGTGGGAGTGGCGCGCACGCGAAGTCCGTGAATGATAGTGAGAGAGAGGCGAAGACAAGCGATGTTCTACCCCAAGAATGTCCCCAACCGGCAGCGCACCCTGCGCGTGGTTCTGGGAGTCCTATTTATCGCCGGCGGATTCTACTGGTTCCACCTGTCGATGCAAACCGTCACGTTCGTGATCGCGGGAACCCTGATGGCGCTGACCGGCTTCATCGGCTACTGCCCCATGTGCTCGATTGCCAACCGGATCAGCCCGCCGAAGTGAGCGCGGCAGCAGGTCTCCGTCGCGGCCTCAGGAGCTGAGAAACCCCCGCAATTCTGCGTGATAATCTGAGAATTGCTCGAGGTCCCTACCCCTTGAAAATCCACGAAAGTCAAGGGAAAAGGTTGAGCCCCGCGTAAACATTGGTGTTTTGCGGTGTCCGGATTATTTCTGGACACCTTGCGCTTCTCGCGCCCGCGATTGGCGCGGGGTTCGGTGTCCGGGTGGACACGCATATCGAGCATAACGCTGTCCAGTGTGGATGTCACCTCTGGCTCGTTTTGGGACGGTACTAAGGGGCTGTGTCCTTTCGTAACTGGTGTGGTTGGCGACTTCGACACCGGGGCGCGGCGTGAGCCGCGCCCCGGCTATGGGGCGTTGGCTAGCCACGAACCGGCGCATGCGCGGCTGCAAAAGTGGCGAACGCGGCGGCGTGTGCCGGTGAGAATTTGCAGGATGATGTGGGCGGCGCCGATCAGCTGATGACAATGGCCGCAGCTAAAGCGAAATGGGTTTGTGGTGCCTGGGGCTTTCATATGCTTGCCCTCCTTCTCAGCGTGTCCTTTCGCGTCGAGTCAAGGGCGAAGTGGCCGCAGCCATGCGGAGCACCCTTGACCGACGCGGCACAATGGTGTCCACGAGGGCAAGCATCCGCGGTGCGTCCGAGGGGCCGCGCAGCGGCCCGGCGCGAAGCGTGCTCTTTATGGCTTTTGCTTTTTATCCGGCTTGCCTCGCCCGCGTGGGAGTTCGTTGCGCTTGGGTTTTTCCCGGGCGCTGTGGTTGCCGCGCACGGGCCACGCGGGCGAGCCCGACGCCGCGCGGCCGGCGCGGGAGGGCGGCGCAGGGCGCGGGGAGCCGTAGGCCGAAGGGCGCGGGAGCGCAGCGACGCGACCGAGCCGCGGGGTGCGCCGGTAAGCCGGTGGGACGCGGAGCGGCGGCGCTCGCGTGATTCCACTGCCGGTCGTGCGCCGCCGCGCAGCGGGCGAATTCTGGCCGAGGAGCGGAGCGACGAGCACCTTGTATAGGCCCGAGGGCTAGGCGCGCACCACAGCGCCGGATATGGTCTTTGCTTTTTATGGTTCTCTTGGGCGGGGTGGGATGCTTGCGCGGGCTGACCGTTGCGCGGCTGCGCGACGGTTAGCCCGCCGTCCAGGTGGTTTGGGTGGTGGGGTTGGCTGCTGGCGCTGCTGGCGGCGCGTCCTGCGCGATTTGTGGGGCTTGTTTTTTTGCTGGCGCTGGCCGTGTCCGCTTTTGCGCCTGGCTCTGGCTAGAGGAGGTCCAGCCGGTCGAGTGTGCGCGCGAGACGCGCGCGTGCGGCGTCGAGCAGCGTATGCGCGGTGCGGTTGCTGCAAGCGAGGGCGCGGGCGATTTCGCCGCGCGATGCTCCGCTGCGGTATGTCAAGAGGAGCGCGGCTTGTTGCGTCGCCGGGAGCGTGGAGAGCGCGCGCTCGAAGTCGAGGGCGCGGACAATGACGGCGTCGGCGTCGCGCTGGCGGCGTTCGCGGTAGCCGCCGCGTCGGTAGTTTGTGGTTTTGCCGTTGCGGAGTGCTGAGCGGTCGCGCTGCCACTGGCGGAGGGCGACGATTGCGAGGACTTCGAGGGGTTGCATGGTTCGAGTTCCTTTCGCCGTTCGCGTTCGGCGGGGCTGACCAGGTTGTCGATGGCGGCGAGGAGTGCGCGGCTGTCTGGCGCGTCGGCGGGTTTTTTGGAGGTTCTGGCCGATGGCGATGAGCAGGGCGCGGAGTGATGCGGGCGAGCCGGGTTCCGGGGTATCGTCGTGTGGCTTGGGATTGGCGAGCCATGCTGCCGCGGCGGGCGCGGCTGCAGCCGCGCCCGATTTCTTGCGGGGTTCGCCAGCTAGCGCCTCTGCTGCCGGGTCCATGCCGGATAGCATACCCCGGTTGGGTATCGGCTGCAAGCTTGGCCGCTGGGGGTTGTGGTCAGTCGCCGGGGCACGCCGCGAGGATGCGGCTTGCGATGGCCCGCGCGTCCTCGTACATCTGGGCTGCGTCCGTCTCGGTGCATGTGTCCCAGAGTTCTTGGGCGCTGTGGCTGAGGATGCGTGCTAGCCGCGCGGCGGCGGCGGGCTGGCGCACCAGCGGTCCCCATGTTTCGGCCTTGCCGTCGATGATGACCTTTGCGGGGCGTGTGGGGTGGGGGGTGGTCATGGCTTTTTCGGTCCTTTCGTTTTGAGGGTCGCGAGCGCAACTTGCGCGGCGTAGAGGAGTTGCGAGCCGTCGCGCCCGTCGAAGACTTCGAGTTGGATGCCCTGCGCGGTGCACGCGATTGCGGCGCGGATCGAGGGCAGGGAGTCCATTTTCGGCATCGCGAGCTTGTATGCGACCTGCGCCGTGCGCAGCGCCTTGGCCGCTGGTAGCCCTTTGGCGTTGGCTTGGGCGTATGCGTCCTCCCACGCGTGGCGGCAGGCTGTGAGGGCTTTATCCGTGCGGCTGGTTCTGTCGCGCGGCGGGCAGGCGCCCGCGTCGATTGCGAATGTCTGGTTGTGTGCCAGGAGGGCGAGTCTCATGCGGTTTTCTCCTTTGGTGGTACGAGGAACGGGCGCTTGATGCTTTCGAGGGTCTGGCGGCTGACCGGCCTGAGGTCGTGGTCGAGATACCAGATTGTCGATTGCAGAGAGCGGTGCCCGAGGATGGCTTGCACGTCGCGCACGTCGTGCGTGTGTTCGAGCATGGCGACGGCGGTAGTGCGGCGTAGGTCGTGGGGCGTGATGCGGCGCGTGATTCCTGCGGCCGTGAGGAGGTCGCGGGTTTGTTTGTCGAGTGCGCCGGGGACGTGAATGTCCGGGTCTGGCGGTGCGCCGTGTGAGTGGTGGCGGCGTTGCAGTTGCCGGACGAACGAATCGCGGCTGTCCATGGCGCACGACTCGATGAGTGCGCGGGCCGCGTCGGTGACGGGCAGGGTTAGGTGTGCGCCGTACTTGGTTTTGAATCGGAGGGTCTTGCGCTGGGGGTCGTAGTGCTCCGGACCAATGCGGCCCGCCGTGCCTGAGCGGAGGGCGAGGTCCGAGCAGAGAGTGAGCAGGAGCCGCATGTAGTCGGGCGCGGCGGACATGATGCCGTCGAGCTCGGCATCGGACACCGTGACGTTGCGCGGCCTGAGGCCGGGGTGTCGTGTGACAAACGCGTCGAGCTTCGGTGCGCCGTGTTCTTCCCACAACCAGCGGAGGATCGATTTCAGGCAGTTGGCTTTTTGGCGGCGGGTGGCGTGCGCGTAGCCGCCGGTTTTTATTTGCTCGTCGACTTCGACGACGTGCGCCGATGTGAGGTCGTGCGGATGGACACTGCCCGCTGCCGCGATGAGGGCTTTGGCTGTCGCCTTTGCTTGGTAGCCGCGCGGGAGGGTGAAGAATCGGGCGCGGAGTATGGCGGCCAAGTTCTTACCCGCGCCGTGGGTTTTGGGTGGGCGAGTTCCTTCTGTTGTTCCTCGAATTGGAGCGCGGCCCGTTTGCTGGTGAATGATTTGCGCTTGCGGCGTCCGGATTTGTCGCGCCAGTCTGCATAGTACTTGGAGCCCTTTGTAAACATGGGGCCTCCCTATCACGCGGGCCTCTGTGCGTGCCGTGATGCGATGCGCTGCGGTTGACACCGTTGGACACCGCCGATAGTCTTGGATCGACAACGGCGGCGCGGCCCGTCGAGATAGGCGGACACTAAAATAAAAATCCACGAATATCAAGCAAAAGCAATCCTGGCGAAGTATGGCGTGCCCGTGCCCAAAGGCGAGATGGCGAACACTCTTGAAGAAGCCAACGACGTGGCTCGCACGCGGTTTGCCGAAGGCGCATCGGGCGTGGTGGTGAAGGCGCAGATTCACGCCGGAGGCCGCGGCAAGGGCGGCGGCGTGAAAGTGGCGAAGACGCGCGAACTCGCCGATATGCACGCGAAAAATATTCTGGGGATGACGCTGGTGACGCACCAGACCGGTCCGCTGGGACAAAAGGTGCAGCGGCTGCTGATTGAGGAGACCGCGGTCATTGAGCGCGAGTTGTATCTGGGCATCGTGCTCGACCGCGCCACGGGCAGGCTGGTGTTCATGGCGTCGCAGGCCGGCGGCATGGAGATTGAAGAGGTCGCGGCCAAGGATCCCGCGGCCATTTACAAGGAGACCATCGATCCGACCGTGGGATTTTGGCCATGGCAGGCACGCAAACTGGCCTTTGCGCTGGGATTGAAGCCGACGCAGATCAACCAGGCGGTGACCTTCTTCCAGAGCCTGTACACGGCCTTTATCGAGACCGACGCTTCGCTGATTGAGATCAATCCCTTCATCACCACCACGGACGGCAAGCTCTACGCGCTCGACGCCAAGATCACCTTCGACGACAACGCTCTGTTCCGCCACGCCGACATCAAGGCGCTGCGCGACGTTGCCGAAGAGGATCCGCTGGAAGTGGAGGCGAGCAAGTACGCGCTGAACTACATCAAGCTCGACGGCTCGATTGCGTGCATGGTGAACGGCGCGGGCCTGGCCATGGCGACCATGGACATTATTCAGTACGCAGGCGGCAGCCCCGCGAATTTTCTCGACGTGGGCGGCGGCGCGACCCAGGAGCAGATTGAGCATGCGTTTGAGATTCTGCTTTCGGACGCGAATGTGAAGGCGATTTTTATTAATATTTTTGGCGGCATTCTGCGCGTGGACCGGCTGGCGACGGGCGTGGTGGCCGCGGCTAGGAAGTTGAATGTCAAAGTCCCAATTGTCCTTCGTCTTGAAGGCACCAATGTTGAAGAAGGCCGGAAGATCCTTAAAGAGTCGGGGCTGAACTTCCAAATTGGCGCAACGATGAAAGAAGCGGCGGAACTGGTGGTAAGAGCAGCGGCAAATGAGGCATAAGATGCGATCAAGAGACTCTCAGCTAGTAGTAACTTGCAAGACCCCTGGATGCGAAGTTGATCTCATAGTAAGTAGTAGGATTTTGCCTGCGTTTTCGCCTACCCAGCCAACGACTGTCCCCTTCATTCTCGAAGATCCAGGCAATCTAACCTGCCCTGATTGCGGGAAGCAGCACTTCTACAGTCGAGGGGATGTATTCGAGAAGGCTGTGCAACAGTCTTAGGAGATTGAAGAATGTCGGTTTTGGTGGATAACGAAACGCGTTTGATTGTTCAGGGCATTACCGGCAAAGAAGGCACCTTTCACGCGATGGCTTGCGCGGAGTACGGCACGAAAGTGGTCGGCGGCGTCACTCCCGGCAAGGGCGGAACCATGCACGAGGGCTGGCCGGTGTTCAATACCGTGGCCGAAGCCGTGGCCAAGACCGGCGCCAACGCGACCATGATCTTTGTGCCGCCGCCGTTTGCCGCCGACGCCATTCTCGAGGCTGAGGATGCGGGGATGCCGCTGATCGTCTGCATTACGGAAGGCATTCCGACTCTGGACATGGTGAAGGTGTGGGCCAAGCTGAAGAATTCCGAGTCGCGGCTGGTGGGCCCCAACTGCCCGGGCGTGATTTCGCCGGGAAAAGCGAAGATCGGCATTATGCCGGGCCGCATTCACAAGGAAGGCTCGATCGGAATTGTGTCTCGTTCTGGGACACTCACTTACGAGGCCGTGCACCAACTTACGCAGCGCGGCATCGGGCAATCTACTGCAATCGGTATTGGCGGCGATCCGATTATCGGAACCACGCACATCGATGCCTTGCGGCTGCTGAATGACGATCCCGAGACGGAAGCCATTATTATGATTGGCGAGATTGGCGGTTCGGCCGAGGAAGCCGCGGCGGAGTTTGTGAAGCAGCATGTGAAAAAGCCGGTGGTGGGCTTTATCGCCGGGCAAACCGCACCTCCGGGACGCCGCATGGGCCATGCCGGCGCGATTATCAGCGGAGGCCAGGGAACGGCCGCCGACAAAATGAAGGCCATGGAAGCAGCGGGCATTCACGTGGTGGTGTCGCCTGCTGAGATGGGCGCGACACTCGCCAGGGTGATTGGCAAAGCGTAGGAGCAGGTTTCAGGTGTCAGTTCGTCAGGAGCCAATGGAGGGCCGCGGGCGGCGCTGCCGGCGTCCACGGATGCCGGGCCTGTGTATCGATTCGAGACACATCCCAGTAACCTGCTGGGATTACTTCGGGCTCGGATCATCCCGCAGAAATTTTTTCCCCACAATAAGAAGCAGAGAGATAATCGATTGATTAACTACGTCATCGGGCTCTTAGATGGTACCTTCAGTCGCTGAACGTGCGTCCGGAAGCACCGTTGTAGCAGGCTTCATCCGCGTGCAAATGCTCTCGACCGTGCAGACACCATTCAAAAAGCCATCGCAAGCCCGGAGATTGCGGTGATTCTCCGTATTGGAGAGTGATCCCGCAGAAGGTGAACGGGCTCCTCCCGCTCGAACCGTTCCTCGACCGCGACTTCGCTCATCCCCATTGGGAGGTCATCCTTGCTGTTTTGAAGGCTTTGCCTTGCCCTGGATCGAAGTGTTGTGAATCCTCGCCGGCCCCGCCGCGGAGGAACCGCCTTGTGGCAGGAACTCCTCGGAGCTGACCGGCGCAGCGAGGATTTGCAGAACTGCGTTGGATTCTATGGACCGCTCTCTACCATCAAAATCGCTGCCGGTTTTGGCCATTCTGCCTTTCTCCACCGGGTACGACGTTCCCGAATATCTCGGTCTGGCAGTCGCAGAACAAACCATGGAGCAACTGCGCCGCGCGCGTCCCGCAGTGGCATCGGTGGCTGCCTGGGCTTCAGCGTGTGCCTTGGCGCGGCGCGGCCTGCCCGCGCAGGAGATTGGCACGATGCTGCACGCGGAGCTGATCCTCACGGGGCAGCTTCTGGCCACGCCGGGACGACGACGGCTGCGGGTAGAGATGATGCGCGTGGAAGACGGCGCGTCCCTGTGGGTGGAAGATGTGATCGCGAAGCGGGAACAGACGGTGGAGCTGGCCGGCGAGCTGGTCAACCGCGTAACCTCGCGACTGCGCGCCGGGGAAACTTCTATCGAAGCCGGGGCCGAGGCTATGCCGGTCGTGAAGAGCGGAACATCATCGGCGCAGCGCGAGGCGTATGACCTTCATCTCCGCGCCCACCACGAGTGGCAGAACATGGAGCGGCACCAGATGCAGAATGCGATGGGCCGGCTGCTGCACGCGGTCGAACTCGATCCCGCGCTGATGGCGGCACGCGTGGAGCTTGCGCAACTGGCGATCCTGCAGTGCACCTACGGGTACCTGTCTCCAAGAATCGCGGCTGCTACGGTGCGCCGCGCGGCGGATGCAATTCCGGAATTGAACGCGCAGGCCGAAGCCCTGTTGCCGGCGCTGGGTTGGGTGGAATTTCATTTCGATCGCGATGTACGTTCGGCTCTGCGGATGGTGGCGCGCTCCACGGGACTGCCTTACGACGCCATGAATGCGCGGATTTACAGCTGGCTTCTGCTCAGCCAGCACAGGTTCGGCGAAGCCATTGAGCTGCTGCGCGCGACCATTCAACTCGATCCCTACGCGCTCTGGCTGCAGCCGGGCCTGGCATGGGCGCTGCACCTGGCCGGCGAACGCGACGCGAGCGTGGCGCAGATCCGGAAAGCGATCGACTTGTCTTCGGAGTACGATAAATCGCTCTTCTTTGGCGCCATGATTCTGGGATTCAACGGAGAAGCCACGCGCGCCATCGCATTGGCGGAATCGCTCGCGGCGCGCGCCTCGCACTACGACCTTGCGCTCTCAGCGCACGCCTATGCGCTGGCCTGCGCGGGTCGCTCCGAGGAGTCGCACAGCCTGCTGGAACGCCTGCAATGGCTGAGCCGCGAACGCTTTGTGCTCAATACGCTCAACGCGGCCACGCACGTTGTGCTCGGCGAGGCCGATGCTGCCCTCGAGGAGTTGCGCACCGCCAATGAGAATCGTTGTCCGTGGTTTTTCCATATGCTGGCCGATCCGCGGCTGATGCCGCTCAAGGGGCGGCCTGAATTCGTGGCGCTCATGACTCCGCTGGCGGCGACACAGGCCGACATGGACGCCTCAGCCTAGCGTAGTCCGCCGAAAACGCCATCACTTATGTTTTGTATCGGGGCACAGCTTCGAGCATTTATGCAACCAGCTCTAGAGCCGCCACCCCACCTTACTTCCCAAAGAGGGTGAGGTCGATGCCTTCGCCCATGGCTTTATAGCCCGCGTCGCTGGGATGCAGGTGATCGCCTGAGTCGTACAGTGGACTGAAGCGCGTGGGATTCTGCGGATCGCGTGTAATCTTATCGAAATCGATCACGCCGTCGAAGACGCCGCTGGTGCGGATCCAGTCATTGACCGCTTCGCGCACCCCCTCGCCCGCATCGGAGTAGTAGCCGGCGCCGCCGTAGGGCGTGAGCGTGGCGCCGATCATCTTGAGGCCGTGCTCGTGCGCCCGATCGGCAATCTGCTTGAGTCCCCATTCCAACTGCGGCGCGGTGATGGCGTCCCACGGAACCTGCACGTGCGCCAGACGCCCGATGTCGTTGATGCTTTCAAGCACAACAACGTAGCGCACGCCGCTCTGGGCGAGCACGTCGCGGTCGACACGCGAGATCGCGCTGGGGCCGGTAGTTTCGTTTAGCACGCGATTTCCGCCGATGCCTTCATTCAGCACGCCAATGTGGGCGAGATTCGGGTCCTGGCCAAGGCGCGCGGCGAGCACATCGGGCCAGCGGCGATTGGCGTTGTGCGTGGAGTGCGCGCCGTCAGTAATGGAATCTCCGAGCGTGACCACGGCGCGGGAGCCTGGCGCAGCAGAAACATCGATGCCGTCAAAAAAGTACCAGGAAGAGAGCGTGGCGGGTTGCGGCAAGTCCGGCGCGGCGGGCGAGTGGCCGTCGGCGAGGTAGTTGTCCTGGTCGGCGAAGGCGTGGTATGTTTCCGCGCGCATGATCTGCGGAGGCAGATAGAAGCTGACCGCGACATCGGAGAGCGGCGCGACGGTGAGGGCAACGGGATCGGAGAAGATGGCGCCGCCGGGAGGAATATTGACGGATGCGGCTCCGCCAAAGGTGACGGCGTGATCGCTGCCGGGCTGAATGGAGCTGCCGCCTGCACTGAGCGCAACGTGGGCGTCGGCGACGGTGAGGGGATCGAGGCCGAACTCATTGGTAAAGCGCAGGCGAACCTGCTCGCCGCCCGCGGAGATGTGCACGATCTCGCGCATGGTGACGCTGGAGAAGAGGCGGATATTGATGCCGTCGGCCTGCATGGGCGACGTAGCCCAGGTTCCCACCCATTGCGGATGCGGAGTGGACTGGGCGAAGGAGGATGCGGCGGCAAAGACGAGCGCGGCGAGGGCCAGTGCGGGGATTGAGCGTTTGAACATGGTTGATTCCTCTCGGGTCAAGCGATGGATTGCACAAACCATAAGTTAATGCAGATCGATGTCTGCGTGAAGCGGCGTGTTTTCGCTGGAGTCGCCGACACGAAGAACGAATTTGCCGGGATCGATGATCCATTTGTGCGCCGACTGGTCCCAATAACTGAAAGCGCGCGCATCGAGCATGAGCGTGACGTGCCGGGTTTTGCCGGGTGCGAGACGGACCTTGGCAAAGCCCTTCAGCTCGCGCTCGGGGCGGTCGGTCTTAGCCGATGGGTCGGAGATGTAAAGCTGAGCGACCTCGGCGCCGGCCACGTTGCCGGTGTTGGTGACGTCGAAGCTGACCGAAACCGTGGAGCCGGCGGCCGCGGAGGCGGGCGCTGTGAGGTTCGAGAACTTGAAAGTGGTGTAGCTGAGGCCGTAGCCGAACGGGAACAGCGGGTGCTTGCCGGTGGTGGTCCAGTAACGGTAGCCAACCATCAGCTTGTCGCCGTACTGGATATGTTCGACGGTGGTTTCGAGCGGCTTGCCGTCTGCGCCGATGGTGTGGAGCGTGGTGTTGTCCTTGGGATCGCCGTAGTACCACTTGGCGGAGGGGCTTTCGTCCCAACTGCGATCGAAGCTGACGGGGAGTTTGCCCTCGGGGTTGTGCCGTCCGAAGAGTATTTGCGCGACGGCTGTTCCGCCTTCCTGCCCGGGATAGTAGAGATGGAGCACGGCAGGGACTTTGTCGAGCCAGCGGCTCAGGTCCATGCCGCCGCCACCGGTGAGCAGAACGATGGTGCGGGGATTGGCGGCAACCACCTGCTCAACCAGCGCGTCCTGACCCGCGGGCAGCGTGAAGGTGCGGTCGTGGCCCTCGCGCTCCGTAGCGGCCGTAAAGCCGACGGCAACGATAACAACGTCCGCTTGCGCGACGGCCTTCTTTTCGTCGTCCGTGTCGGGCATCGCGGGGCTATAGAAGACGTGCGCATCGGGGCCGAGAGGACTGGCGATGCCGGTGAGGATGCTGACCGGCTCAAAAGCGTGGGCATCAGACGAGCCGCCGCCCCCGGTGACGGCCGGGTAGACGTTGGGGCCGATGATGGCGATGTTTTTGATTTTGGCGGGATCGAGCGGCAGAATGTTTTCTTTGTTTTGCAGGAGAGTAATGCTCTCAAGGGCCTCTTCAAGCGCAAGCGGACGATCGGCGAGGGAGTAGGTGGAGTCGGTGGGATCGAATTGCGGGCGCGTGGTGAATCCGTAGCGCAACTCGGCGCGCAGCAGGCGCAGCACGTGCTCGTCGATGGTGGACACTTTCACCTGGCCCGCCTGAACCGCGGGAACAAGATTCTTCGCGTTCATGAATTTGGGGCTGGGCATCTCAAGATCGAGACCGTTGTTGCAGGCGGCGACGCCGTCGTAAGTCGCATCCCAGTCGGACATGAGAATGCCTTGAAATCCCCACTCGCCCTTCAGAATCTGAGGATTCAGGAAGTCGTTTTGCGTGGCGTGGACGCCGTTGACCAGGTTGTAAGAGTTCATGACGGCGTCGACGTGGGCCCTGGTGACCGCGGCCTCGAAAGCGGGGAGATAGATTTCGCGCAGGGTGCGCTCGTCCACGTCGGAGCTGCCGTTGTGCCGATTGAACTCCTGATCGTTGAGCGCATAGTGCTTGACGGTGGCGATGACGCCCTGGGACTGCACGCCTTCAATGAACGGAACCACCAGCGTGGCGTTCAAGTACGGATCCTCAGAAAGGTACTCGAAGTTGCGGCCGGCAATCGCGGAGCGAGCGATGTTGACGCCGGGACCGAGCAGAAAATTGACGCCGCGGGCGCGGGCGTCGCGGCCGAGTGACGCACCGAGCTTGCGCGCGAGATCGGTGTCCCAACTGGCGGCAAGCGCCGAGCCGCCTGCATATGCCGTCGTAGGTCCCCAGGTGCGCACGCCCACGGAAGCATCGGACATTTTCAGGCGCGGCAAGTCGATAACAGACATGGGTTGGGTGTAGAACCTGTCGACGCCGCCCAGCAGCTCGATCTTTTGCTCCAGTGTGAGTTTGGAGAGCAGGGCGTGAGCCTGGGCCTCAATAGCCGGCGAGTCGGGCACGGGCGCCTGGGCCGGAACCCGCAAGCAAGGCAACAGAATTGGCGCGAAAACCAGCGCAAAAAGGAAGGAAATAGAGCGCAAAACGTGATTTTTCATACCGCGCCCAAGGTAGCGCATCGGGCCTTTTCATGTACAGCGCGGCGCCGGCCGGACGGGGAGGCAGAAAGACCACGCGCTCGGCCGGGACCGCACCGCTCCTTGAAGAAGCACCGCCTGCGTTCTCCGGGAATTCCTATTGATCCGGCCTGTAAATAGTGTTGTATTTTCCCACCCATTTCCGCAAAAAAGCGCGGAAATGGATGGGGCACAGACGCAGTATTTCGGGACCGGATCAATAACCAGGAGGCTGCCGGTGCGCTTGCCTCCGACAGGCCGGGAGATCGCGCTCATAACGAAGCGGAACCCTTCTCTTGCGAAATCAATGCCTTAACAGGTGTGACTCGAATCACAGGGGGGGGTGAATGGGGTCACTGCTCGCGGCATTTTGGAGGCGCACACTCAAACTCCAATAGGTATGTAACGGCTGCGGCAGCTTGGAGACAATCGTGGGCTTTGAAAACGGCTTGAAAACCATTGTGGTCGCGACGGACCTTGACGGGCAGGCGGAAGCGGCCCTCGAGTACGCGCGCAAGCTGGCTACCTATTACGGGGCGCGGATTGTGCTGGCCCATGGCCTGGATCCGATGGAATATGCCGCGGTGGATGCAGTTCCCGGTACCGTGTTGACGCACATGACGGAAGCCGCGCGCAAGGTGCTGGACCAACTGGCCGGCGAGCTGCTGCGCGAGGGGATTCACAGTCATTCCGAGGTGCGGCAGGGCACCGTGGCGGAGATGCTGGTGGATGTGGCCCGGCAGTATGAGGCCGGGCTGATCGTGATTGGCACCAAGGGGATGGAAGGCGCCGGGCCCGTCGTCGTGGGGGCCATCGCTGAACATCTGGTGCGGCTTGCGCCGTGCCCGGTACTGGCGGTAGCCGCGGACTGGAACGCGGGCCCGCACCGGCCCACTCCGGGCGGTCCGGTGCTGCTGGCGGTGGAGCGGGACGATGCGGCAGCGGCGGCGGCGGCAACGGCCGCTTCGCTGGCACAAATGTTCGATCGGCCGCTTCTGGCGCTGCACGTGCGAACAGCCGCGGAACAGGCTGCCGGCCTCAATCCCTGCACCGTGATGGAGGATCAAGGCATCCAGTTCGCGAGCCCGATTCAGGTTCGGTGCCTGGTGAAAGACGGCAATCCTGCCGACGCTGTGGCCGAAGCCATTGCGGAGAACCATCCCTGCATTCTTGTAGCGGGGGTAAAACGGGCCAGCGGAACACCCGGGCCACACGGCACGGCGTTCACCCTGCTGTCTGCATCGCGTGTGCCGGTTCTTTGCGTTCCGCCGAATGCGGCGGGCACGGGCCCTAAGTCGGAAGTTGTTCGGGAAGCAGCGCTTTCCGTGAATGCCTCGTAGCAGGCGCTAAGCAGCTCCCAGGGAAAAATGGGCGGGGGGAAAGGAGAAACCGCTCCGTCTTGTCCGTTCGAAACCGCAACTGTGAAGCCAGTGGAGTGAACCCATGAATCGCGCGAGGCGGCGTGGGCACGAAGATTCGCTGCACACCCGCGAGAGACCATCAGCGGAAAGCAAGCAACATTGCAAGCAGGAAAGAAGGGGCTTGAGAGCCCGGCACACGGCAAACATGATGACGAATCAGCAACTTGAGCAGCGCATTGAACGTCTGGCCGCGGCAGCGGCGCATCCGCTTGCCGAGCTGCTGGAGTGTCCGCAGGAGGCAGGACAACTGCTCACCAGCGCTTCGCGATGCATCGATGTGGATGTCGGGGAGTCAGTTTTTCGTCAGAATGGAAGCTGCAAAGGGCTGTATGTGGTGGTTTCGGGCGATTTTGTTCGCAAGGCGGAACGGCTCCAGATGCGCGTGACGCTGGGATCGGCACGGCCCGGCGATCTGGTGGAGCTGGCCGCGGCGCTGGGCAACGGACTGCATACCTACACATTGACTGCGATGACGCCGGGATCGGTGCTCATGCTGCCCCTCTACGCACTGCGGCACGCGTTTGAGAATCATCCGCCGCTGCGCATGCGGCTGCTGGAAGAGCTGGCACGCGAGGTTTCGCGCGCCTACATCACATGCTGCCTCACGCGTGTGACGCCGGCGCGCCGTCATGCGAGCGGAGCGGCCCCGGCGTAGGGCGAGTTTTCGCGTCCGCGCACCAAAAGATTCTCCAGCCAGGGCCTGGGGGTAAAGACGCTCGTCTTGCTGGGTGGGACTTGCGCTATACTCTACCTAGCGTTTAGCCCCTAACGGTACCCCTATGGCTTCACTTCATTCCCATCACCCTCCGGAAGATTGCCTGAATTGTGAGCACCGTCATTTGCGGATGTTCTGCAATCTCACACCGGAGGCTCTGGCGGATTACGACCAAATCGGCATCATGATGAGCCATGCCCGTGGCGCAAAGCTCTTTACCGAGGGCGATGCGGCGCGCAATGTGTTCGTGATCTGCTGTGGGCAGGTGAAGATCTCTTCGACTTCGCGTGACGGCAAGACCATGATCCTCAAGATTGCCGGGCCGGGCGACGTGATGGGACTGAGCGCGGTGCTGGCCAACGTCCCGCACGAAGTGACGGCCGAAGCTATTGAACCCTGCCAGGTAAAGACAGTGCGGAAACAGGAGTTCGTCGAATTTTTGGGCCGGCACGGCATTGCGTCGATGCACGCGGCGCAGTCGCTTTCAGGCGAGTACATGACGGTGTTTCACGACGCCAAGCGGCTGGCTCTTTCTGGCTCGGCGGCGGGGCGGCTGGCGCGTTTGCTCCTGGATTGGGGCCGCTCGGCGGCGGACAACGGCAAGTCCGAGCTCCGATTTACCATGGCGCTCACGCATGAGGAGATCGCCAACATGGCGGGCACCTCGCGGGAAACTGTGACGCGGCTGCTGAACCAGTTCCGCCGCGACCAGTGGATCACGATCAAAGGCACCAGCCTGACGATTGTGAAGCCGGACCAGCTGGAACGGCTGACGGCGTGAGATTCAGCCTCTTTCCTTTCCTTGCAATCTTCCCGACAACTCAAGAATTGCCCTCCGTTTGATAGCTTGAGGACATGCGCGAAGCCACATCTCCGCCCACCGAAACTGCAATCGACCTGGAATCCCTGGCTGCCGACGTCGTTGCGCTGGCTGTGAAAGCGGGCGCCAGCGACGCCGAGGCCATGGCGCGCGAAAGCGACGAGTTCAGCGTGAACGTGCGCATGGGCCAGGTGGAAACGCTGCAGGAATCGGGCTCGCGCGGGCTGGGGCTGCGCGTGTTTCTGGGCCAGCGGTCGGGATCGGCGTCGACAAGCGATTTGACCGCGGAGGGAATTCGCCAGCTTGTGGAAGGCGCGCTGGCGCTGGCCCGCGTGACGGAGGAGGACCCCTTCGCGGGCTTGCCGGAGGCGGGCGAATTTGGCGCGGTCGATACTCGAATCAACGGGGACGATCTGCACCTTTATTACGACGATGTGTACTCGCTCGCAAGTGCGGAGCGGATCGAATGGGCGCGGCGCGTTGAGGCTGCGGCGCTCACGGCAGACCCGCGCATCACCAACTCCGACGGCGGCAGCTTCGATGCTTCCACCGGACGCAAGGCGCTGGCCAACTCGCGGGGATTTGCCGGCAGCTATCGCTCGAGCTACGCGGGCGTGGCGGCAGCGCCGCTGGCCAAAGACGCCGACGGCAAGATGCAGCGCGACGGCTGGTGGTCGAGCGCGCGGCGTCTCAGTGATGTGGAATCTCCCGAATCCGTCGGTCAAGAGGCGGCGCGGCGCACCGTGCGGCGGCTGGGGGCGCGGCGCGTGGCCACGCAATGCGTTCCCATTATTTTCGCGCCTGAGACGGCGCGGACGCTCATCGGCTCGGTGTTTGAGGCTGCGTCGGGAGACGCCATCTGGCGCGGCGCATCGTTTCTGGCGGGGAAACTGGGCGAGGCGATTGCCGCGGCAAATTTAACCATCATCGACGACAACATCCTGCTGCTGCCGTCGGGAGTGGGTGGATTCGGGACTTCGCCCTTCGACGGCGAGGGTCTGCCTTCGCAACGCACCATCGTGGTGGAGAACGGCGTGCTGCGCAATTACCTGTTGAACACCTACACCGCGCGCAAGCTGGGGATGCGCTCAACACACAACGCCGCGCGGGGACTGGCTGGAGCGCCGGGAGTCGGCTGCGGCAATCTTTATCTGACGCCGGGCCAGCTCCCGGCGGAGGAGATCATCGGCGAGGTGAAGGCGGGGCTTTACGTGACCGGCCTGATGGGATTCGGCACGAATATGGTCACGGGCGACTACTCGCGCGGCGCCACCGGCCTGTGGATCGAGAACGGCCAACTGACGCATGCCGTGGAGGAGGTGACGATTGCCGGGAACCTGGCCGAGATGCTGCGCAACGTGACCGCTATCGGCAACGACCTGGAATTTCGCGGATCGGTGGCGTCGCCGACGCTGCGCATCGATGGCATGACGATCGCCGGAGCATGAAAACGGCGAGCGCAGCACTGGATCATCAAGCTGAATGCAGAGTGAGCATGGAAATCTCTGGCGGGCAGTTGAGCCGGAAGGGCACGCCGACGGCGCCGATGCCGCGGTTGACGTGGAGCTGCAGTGGGCCGAAGCGGAACCACCCCTCGACATACTTGCGTCCCAACTCGGGCAGAACCATCGCGCCGATCAGAGGCAGGCGAATCTGGCCGCCGTGGGTGTGGCCACTGAGCATGAGAGAGACGGCCTGCCCGGAGGGAAGCGTCAGCAGATGATCCACATAATCGGGCGCATGGCAGAGCAGAACGATGGGCTCGTGCGGGATATTGCGGATCGCAGCAGGGATGGTGATTTCAGGTTCCGGCGAGCCCTGCACGGGATCGGCGAGTCCCGCAAGCCAGATGCGGCCGCCGGCGCGCTCCAGCGGCATGTAGGAATCTCGTAGCACCGTGATCGCGTTGGCGGTGAGCGCCTCCGAGACCGCTTTGGCTCCAATCATAAAGTCGTGGTTGCCCAGCACCGCGTAGCGCTCGCGGCACGTGAGTTCGTTGAGGATGCCTGCGCATTGCCACCCGGCGCCGATGGCGAATTTTTTCGATCCAAACTCACAGGTCACGAAGTCGCCGGTGAGAAACACCGCATCGGGATTCAGGCTGTTGACGCGGTTGACGACGTCACGGACAAAGAACGCCTCAGTGAATTCGTCCATGTGGATGTCGCTGATCTGCGCGATGCGGAAGCCGTCAAAAGCCAGGGGAAGACCGGGAATGACGACGTCGCTCGACGAGACTTCGAGCCAATGGCGCGCGATTTCGCCCGCATAGAGCGCGAGACCGCCCGCAGCGCATGCGCTTGCCTTGAGAAAGCGGCGTCGCGTGATAGGGGGCTTGGAGGAAGAATTCAGCAATTCTCTATTTTATCCCGTCGATTGCCGGCCTGGTTTCGATCTGCTGGGAGCGGATTCTGCTGATGGAGCGGATTTGGCGGATGGAGAGCCTGCCGGCAGAGTCACGCCCGGCTGGCGCTGCCCAGGCGGCAGCAGTTGCGCCCCGCGGACTTGGCGGCATAAAGCGCGCCGTCTGCCTCGCATAAAACTTCTTCGATGGGCAGTGCATCGGAAGGACGGCTGACAGAAACGCCCAGGCTCATGGTAATGGGAATGGGTCCCTGCGTCGTGCGGATGGGGACGTCTCCGATGGCTTTGCGAAGCGCTTCGACCCGATCCACCGCCGTTTCTACCGCGCAGCAGTTGTTCAGAACCACGAGGAACTCCTCGCCGCCGTAGCGCCCGACAAAGTCGTAGGAGCGGACCGATCCGAGCATCCGCCGCGCTACCTCGCGAAGCACTTCGTCGCCGACGATGTGCCCATAGGTGTCGTTCACCAGCTTGAAGTGGTCAAGGTCGCCTAACGCGATGCTGATGGAATGTTTATCGCGCTGCTTGCGGTTCAACTCGCCGGCCAGCAGTTCGAGAATTGTCCCGCGATTGAGAAGTGAGGTGAGCGAGTCGTGGGTAGCTTTATAGCGCATATCCTCGCGCGCTTCAAGCAGGTTGTCCTCGAGTTCGAGAATGCGCCTGCCAGTACGCAGGCGGGCTTTCAGTTCTCCGGGATCGAAGGGTTTGATGAGGTAGTCGTCGGCGCCGGATTCCAGGCCTTCTACGATTTCCTCTTTGGAGTTTTTTGAGGTGAGAAGCATGAGATAGACATGCCTCTGGCTGCGCTTCCGGCGAACCGTGCGACAAACGGCCGGCCCATCCAACTGGGGCATGACCCAGTCAAGGAGCGCGAGGCGCGGACCTTCCGGACGGCACAGTTCCTCTACCGCCTTACGGCCATCGCTGACAGCGGTGACTTCGTATCCTGCGCGCTCGAGCGTTTTCTCGAGCATGCGGAGCGAGACCGCTTCGTCATCGGCGATCAAGATCTTCAAGGTTCCTCACCCGCCATGAATCTACTCACAGCCGCCATTAACCCTGTTTCTTCCCCGTCGAAGGCGGCCATAGCCTGATGAATCTCGCGCTCAACTCCGGCGCGTGCCGCCGCCTCGACATTGGCGGCTAGCGCGGCCCCATGTTCGATCGACAGGTTGGCCAGCATTCCTTTCAGCGCGTGGGCAGCATTCTCTACCTGGCGCGGTTCGCCGGCGTGGACCGCGTTGTGCAGGGCATCCAGGAACCTCGGAAAATCATCCTGAAACAGCGCGAACAACTCCGTCAGCAGCTCGCGGTCATTCTCGACACGAGCCAACAGCTCGGGCATATTTACGTATTGCTCGATCGATGCGTGCTCGAAGTTCGTTATGGCCGCACCTCGTTCGTTGCTACGGCTGAAGGGGAACGGAGGAAGCGCGAGCTTCAGCTCGTTTCAAGCTATAGGCGTGGAGCAAGGCGTCCAACTCTTCGGGACGAATCGGCTTGGAGAGGTAGCCGTCCATGCCCGCCGCCAGGCACCGCTCCTGGTCGCCTTTCACAGCATACGCAGTGAGCGCCACAATGGGCTGGTGGATTCCGGTTTCTTTCTCGCGCTCACGAATCAGCGTGGTGGCCGCAATTCCGTCGAGCAACGGCATCTGCACATCCATCAGCACCAGGTCGTAGCTGGAGCGCGCAAGCAATTCGACAGCCTCGCGGCCATTGCTTGCCACCGTCACGCGATGTCCGCGCTTCTGAAGCATTCGTGTGGCCAGGCGCTGGTTCACCGCGTTGTCTTCCGCCAGCAATATTTCCAGTTCGTTTCCAGGAGCAGCAGCGCGCCGCTCCGCGCCGGGCGTAGGCGCGCTCTCTGCATCAAGCTGTGGCCGCCGCCTATCCAGCGCACGGGTGATGGCGTCGCGTAGTTCATTCTGGCGAACCGGTTTGGTGAGGTATGCGGAGAGGCCAAGTTTCTGGCATCGCGCCATATCGCCGCTACGGCCGGTGGAACTCAGCATCATGATGGTGGCTGCGGCCAGGTCCGGCGTGTCCCGAATCTGTTCCACAAAGGTGAGCCCGTCCATGTTGGGCATATGCATATCGGTCAGTATCAATCGAAAAGGCTTGCCCGACGCGCGTGCGGAGTTGAGTTCCGCGATTGCATTCAGTCCGCTCTCCACGCAGACCACTCGCATGCCCCAGCGGGTCAGCAGCCGATCGAGGATGCGGCGGTTGGTCTGATTGTCGTCTACCACGAGCACACTGGCGCCGCGCAGCATCCCTTCAGGCAAGCTGGCAGGCAGCTGCGAAGCGAGGACGCCGCCTATGCCTGCGCGGGCCGTGAAGTGAAACTCGCTGCCTTTGCCGGGTTCGCTGTTCACCCAGATTTTTCCGCCCATCATGGCAACCAGCCGCGAGGTGATGGTGAGGCCAAGGCCTGTGCCGCCGAACTCGCGGGTGGTGGACGCGTCGGCCTGGGAGAAGGCGTCGAAGATCAGCCCTTGCTTTTCTTTGGGGATCCCGATGCCGGTGTCGGCGACCGTGAAATGGAGGATGCAGTCCCCGTCCTCCTGCTGTTCCACTTCAACTGTCAGCGCCACCTGGCCTTCTGAGGTGAACTTGATGGCGTTGCCCACCAGATTGAAGAGGATTTGGCGCAGGCGCGTGGGGTCACCACGGAGGATCGCGGGCAGCTCGGGAGCGATGTCGCAGAGCAGTTCGAGTTCCTTTTCTTCAGCGCGAAGAACAAGCGTCCTCAACGTGGTCTCAATACACTCCCTGGCGTCGAAATTGATCGACTCCAGGTCGATCTTGCCGGCCTCGATCTTGGAAAAGTCAAGGATGTCGTTGATCACGTTGAGGAGAGAGTCGGCGGAAAGTTTCACCGTCTCAAGATAGTCGCGCTGCTCGGGAGTCAGATCGGTATCGAGCGCCAGATCGGTCATGCCGATGACGCCATTGAGCGGGGTGCGGATTTCGTGGCTCATGTTGGCCAGGAATTCGCTTTTTGTCCGGCTGGCTGCCTCGGCCTGGATGCGCGCTTTGATCGCCTCCGCTTCGCTCCGTTTTTGCGCCGTGATATCGCGGCCGATGCCGATAATGCCGATGGTGCCGCCGTCCTGATCGCGGAAGGGCACTTTCGTCGTCAGGAGCCAGCGGTCCCTCCCTTCCTCGCTGTGCACGCGTTCGGCTTGGCTCACCAACTGCTCTCCGGTGCGCATGACCGTCTGCTCGTCGTTGCGGAAGCCTCGAGCCAGCTCCTCGGGATAGAAGGAAGAATCGTCGCGTCCGAGCAAGGTGCCGTCGGGTGAGCCCGTCATATAGGCCCGTATTGCCCGGTTGGCCAGCACGAATCGGCTTTCAGTGTCCTTGATGTAAATCAGGTCGGGCAGGATATCAAGCACCATGCGTAGCATGCGGAGTTCCGCTTGGTGCGCGCTCTCGGCCAACGCCGCGGCTTCATATCGGCGGGCGACAACATACAGCAGCCACGCGAGCTCAAGAACCAAAGCGACGGAGAGAAGCACTGCCGGCCCGAGGGGAAGGCGAGCGGATACAAACTGTGCGAGCAGGAGATACGCTGCTAAGACACCTGCGATGAGAATCGCCACCCACAGCCCAGGGAGCTTCGCGCTCGTAGTTGAGGCACGCTTCGTTTCCCCATTGCTCGCGGAACCTTTTTCAATCAGCATCGGAGCAGCGTCCCCATCGTTCGGGCCATGGCTCGGCACGGCGAACCTACAGAATTCTTTCGAACTTCCGTATGCGGAAATGGTACAGCAAATCGCACGGATGGAACCGAATGAATTCGCGCCTTACCGCAGATACCAAAGTGATTACCTATTGAAATGTCTCTGATGGTGATTGGTGTGACGCCCGCGAACGAATGGGCAGTACTTTCGCGTGGGTTCGGGGAGGCGTGCGCGGCCAGCCCACTGCTATCCGTTCCTGCGCCAAACCGAGCGGCGGCATCAGGCAGGGACAACGGCAAAGTATTCGGCCACTTCAAGCCAGTTGCTCACGCGGACGAAGCCGGTGGCCATCAGATTGTGCGGCGCGGAGTAGAGCAGGCCCCGGCCCTCGAAGCGCTGCAGATTTCTGGGCTGATCGTCGATGAGGAAGTCGGCGCGGAGGATCGACTTGTCGCCGCAGAAGACGTAGTGCGTGGGCGGGATGAAGGGAAAGTGGCGTTGCAGCCAGCGGTATTTGGGGCCGAGCGAGTTGGGCACGGCCATGGCCTGCGTGGCAATGTAGATTTCAAAACGCGTGGAAAGGTCTTTGAGCACCGGCTGCGCGTCGGGCATGAGGGGAAGGTCTTCAAAGAAATCTTCTGCATCGAGAAAGGCGCGAAGCTGCGCCTGCCGGTCGAGTGGCGTGACCTCCCAAAGGCCTTTGCCGGCCAGATCTTCCGGCGTCACGTCTTCGTCGAAGGTCTGGTTGTAGCGGCGGATGTGCTCGGCGAGCGTGTCGGCCATGACCTCGTCCATATCGACACAAATGCGCTGCACGGGGGCTCCTGAAAAGCAGGTTTCAGATGTCAGTCCGGCGCGGTGCCTGGCGGTGGACTGGGTTCCTCAAGAAAAGGGTAGCAGGATGAGGGTGGGTTGGTGTCCGCCCACCCGTGCAGCAGAAATTGCCGCAAGGATGGGGCAACCAGCTCCGCGGTTTTGAGCTTTGGAGGAGAGCAGTGGCGCCCCTGTGCGGCAGTTAGGTCCCAGGTTACGCGCCGGCCTGGCGGGGTTTGAGCGGGGCGCGGCCGGCGCGTTTAATTAGAAGGTCCCGCCGGGGTGCAGCCGAATGTCCTGCACCAGGACCACGGGCTGGGTCATGGCAGGGTCTAGCAATCCGTTGTCGTCCTCGAAGATCCAGCCGTTGACAGAGACGACATCGTTGTTGGCTAGCCCGGAGAAACTGTCCGGATTGAAGCCTTGATAAACGGTTTGCGCGGTGGTGTCCACCACTCTTTGCACCAACGCCACGTACGTCGGGCAGGCGCTGACACCGGGAGTAGAGATACATGCCGGGTAGGAGGCGTAGGTCAGGGTAAAGTCCGGCGCGCTGATATTCGAGACCGTGCCGCTGATCTGGCTTGGCTCCAGTTGCACGCTGTTGGTCGAGAAGGTGCAGCTCGGAGGAGGTCCGGGCACCGAGTTCGAGGACGCGCACGACCATGATCCGGGGTCTACCTCGACCTGAAGCTCCTGGCCGAAGGTCAGGTTTTCAGTACTCGAAAACACCAATCCGGAGGGGATGGTAAAGCCGTTGGCGTCCACGGCAAACGTGGCGCCGTTATCCAGAGTGACGGTTGCCATGGCGCCCTGCGGAGGCGCAGGTCCCGCAGCGGCGCTGGGACTGGCGAGCACAAGCAGTTTGAGCGGGACGATCCCGACCACCGTCCCCAGCACGCTCTGCCCTTGATTCACCAGCAGCCACTTGACGCTTGCCGCCAACAGGCTTCCGTCGCTCTCGACCGCCGCAACCTGCACCTGCACGGCATCGCCGGCTGTGAGGCAGGACAACCCGCCCGGCGCGACGCAGGGCGGCCAATCGACCAGCTGCGTGTTGCTGTTCACGTCCACGGTCAAGGTTTTGCCCCATGCCGTTTGCATGGTGAACTGGTTCTGGCTCGCGTTCATGCTCAGGAATGTTCCTGTCACGAAGCCGAACGGAGGCGGCTGCCCGGCTGCCGTTGCCGGAGTCTGCGAAAGCGAAATGCCGTTCGCTGCCCCAAGGTTCACTGAGAGGTCGGATTGGATGACGGTGTTCAGATGAAAATCGATCAGCAGGCCAAGCGGGGTGCTGCTTGAAACCGCCAGCGGGAATGGAGCGGAAGTGAAGCTGACCGTTGCTGAGTTGTCGATGGCAGGCGTGAGGGTGCAGATGGAGCCCACCGCGCAGGAACTGCCCAAAGAGGTGTCGGCAGTATTGAAGATCACAAGCTGGGGATTGGCGAAGGTGAGGCTCAGGCTGCTGTAGGTTCCGGCTGGCACGTTCTCGTTTGCCAAGAAAGCCGAAAGCGCCTGGAGCTGCGTTACGTCAATCTGAATCGGGTTCCCGACGAGTGAAATCGCAGATCCTGTGCCGTTCGCGGGCGTGAGTGTGGCGCCCGTCAGACTGACCTGGAAAGACAGGACTGAGACTCCGGAAGGCGGATCGTCGGTCATGGTCAGCGCGACAGGAGCCGAGCCATTGACCGGGATGGAATTGACGGGAACTGTGGCCGTTCCGCAACTCAACAGCACACTCAACAACGCGGAGCAAAGAAGGACGAGTGAAAGACGCTTCTGCATGGCGGCCTCCTTGGCGATGCCGACTGGCTTTGCGAAGGTGATTTGGCTCACACCCGCACAAACCTTCCCCTGCGGCCTAAGGAGCGCTTGCCGATCCCGCCTCAACATTGGATCGCCCGGAATGCGGCTCTCGCGGATTGCGTGAGACGCCGGCGAAGGACTTCCTGTGGCTTTCGGCTGGCGGATTAGACTCGCCGCGGCGAAGAAAGTTGACTTCCACACCCCACAAAATTGCCGGAGCCTACGCGCCGGCCTGGCGGGGTTTGCGCGGGGCGCGGCCGGCGCCGTCGGGCACTTCGGGCTGCGGCGCTTTGGGTGCGGGCGTCATTTCTGGATCCCAATAAAGAAGACGGTTGCAACTGTCGCAGCTCAACAGCTCGCCCTCGCGAAGCTGGTTCCAAACTTGCGGGCGTACGCCCATGCGGCAGCCGGTGCACTGCTGGTTTACGGCCAGGGCGATGCCGATGCCGCGGGAGGCGCAGATGCGGTCGAAGCGGGCGAGCCAGTCGGCATCGAGCGCCGAGCGGACGGCGTCGCGCGCGGCGTCAAGCGTGGCGAGCTCGGCGGCAAGCTCCTGCTGGCGCGCGGCTACGCGGCCGCGAACGCCTTCCACCTCGGCGGCAAGCAGCTCCACCTGGGCGCGGGACTGGGCCATCGCGGCCTCCTGCGTCTCGGTGCGCTCCAGGCTGGTGTACTCCTCATTTTCCAGGCGCTCGGCTTCGGCGGTTTCAAAGTGGATTTCGTGCTCGATGGCCGCGGCCTGCTCGGGAGTGGTCACGGCGTCGAGTTGCGCACGAAACTTGGTGGCCTTCTTGCGATGCCCATCAATCTCCCGGTCGAGGCGAGTGCGCAGCGTGTCTTCGCGGCTGAGCGCGGCCGAAGTGTCGGCGGACTGGCGCTCGACAGCCGCCAGCCTGGCCTGCGCCTTGGCGATTTCCGCGGGCAGCGCACGCAGCTCCTGGTTGAGGCGCGCACGGTCAACATCGATGGCTTGGAGCTTTACGAGGTTCTGAATAATTTCTTGCATCAGTGACTTGAAGTGTAATGGACAGGGAGCGAGGGAGCAAGGGAGCGAAAGGCAGCTGCCAGCTTTTAGCTCTCAGCTTTCAGCTGGTCGAGGCGGGCGAACGGCAGTAGCGGAGATGAAAGTTGAGCAGGTGGGACTGCGGGGCCACAGGACAGCGGAACTGACTGGCCCCGCTAACTCCGCTAGCACCGCTTGTCTGTTTGCGACATCCCGCATCCAGCTGAGCAGCCATTGGTTTTCGAGCGGGGAGGGAGCCTGCGAAAATGGGGACGCAGGCTGGTGGGTACCGTGACGGCGAAACGGGCGGGATTCTGGCGCAGGCATCGAGCTCTCAAATGGGCGCTGGGCGTGTTGCTGCTGGCGTTCGCGGCGCTGGGCTTGGGCGTTTCCATCGCGTTGCACCATGCCGAGCCCATCCTGCGGGCCGCCATCGTCAATAGGCTGGAGGAACATTTTCAAGCGCGCGTGGAGCTCGACAGCTTTCATGTCTCGCTGGTGAATGGGCTGTGGGCCGAGGGCAAGGGATTGCGCATCTGGCCACCGGCACAGGGGTCGGGGATCGCCACTCCGGGAGCATCCGCATTCAGCCAGCCAGGTCAGCTGATCCGCCCGATCATCCAGATTGACGAGTTCCGTTTCCACGCGCCCCTGCGCTACAAGCCGGGCCAGCCCGTGAAGATCTCCGTAGTGGAGCTGAAGGGCCTCGACGTGGACATCCCGCCGAAGACGCACTTCACGCACAAGCCTGCGCCGGAGCACGCGGAAGAGCACGGCACACCGCTGCTGCGCTTTGAAGTGGAAAGCACTTCCTGCGAAGGGGCGCACCTGACGCTCGAAACCGACAGACCGGGAAAGCTGCCGCTCGAATTCGCGATTGCCCACATCAAATTGACCGGCTCGACTAGCGGGACCATGCAGTTCGACGCGCAGCTGACCAACCCCAGGCCGACGGGCACGATTCTGACCACCGGCGCCGTCGGACCGTGGAAGGTGGACGATCCGGGAGAAACGCCGCTCAGCGGCAGCTACCGTTTCCAAAACGCAAACCTGGGCGTCTTCAAGGGCATCGCGGGAATTCTGCAATCGACCGGCAAATATGAAGGCGTTTTACGCGACCTGGTGGTGGACGGAGAAACCGACACGCCGGATTTCCGGCTGACGAGCTTTGGCACGGTGGTTCCCCTGCACACCGAGTTCCACGCGCATGTGGACGGCACCAATGGCGACACCCTGCTCGAGCCGGTCAATGCGACGCTGGGGCAATCGCACTTTATTTGCGAGGGCAAAGTGGTGCGCATACCGCCGGGAACCGCGAGCAACGGCACCGCGACACCGGGCGGCCACGAAATTGCGCTCAACGTGACGATCAATCACGGGCGGATGGAGGATTTTCTCCGCCTGGCGAGCAAGAGCGGAACGCCGCTGCTTACCGGCACACTGGCACTGAAGGCAACGCTCGAAATTCCGCCAGGATCCGCGCCGGTGGAGGAGCGGTTGAAGCTGAAAGGGAACTTTACGCTCGACGACGCGCAATTTACCAGCGTAAAAATCCAGAACGATGTGAGCCAGTTGAGTTTGCGTGGCATGGGTCTGCCCGGCGAAGCACGGCACGGCCAGGGTGCGGACGTGCGTTCGGCGATGCAGAGCGATTTCGCCATGGCGAACGCGGCGATCGCGCTTCCCAACCTGAAGTACACCGTGCCGGGCGCGGAGATTGATCTGACGGGGACCTACGGCGTGCACGGCGGACTGCTGAACTTTACGGGAACGGCAAAAACGCAGGCGACGGTTTCCGAGATGGTGGGCGGATGGAAGGGCGCGTTGCTGAAACCGGCCGACCGGTACTTCAGGAAAGACGGCGCGGGGACCGAGGTTCCCATCCACGTAAACGGCACGCGCGAGAATCCGCAGTTTGGCGTCGATCTGGGCCGGATGAAGCACACTCATCCGCAAATTCCCGGCCAGCCGCAGTAGGCTGCGAAGCACCAGAATGATTCGGTGCACAACACATTCTTTACGCGCCCGCGCGTAGACTGGGTGCAAGATTTCAACGCATGCAAACGAGAGACCCGGCTATGACTCCATCGCCGAAGCACGATACCCAGGACAAGCGCCAGCAGCAGCATCGCGAGGCGCAGTTCGCCATGCGGCTTTCGCTGTTTGTGGGCGTTCTGATGCTGACCGGGAAGATGACGGCCTACCTGCTCACGGGTTCGTCGGCCATCTTTTCCGATGCGGCGGAGTCGGTGGTGCACGTGGTGGTGGTCGCCTTCGCCCTCTTCAGCCTGTGGCTCAGCACCCGGCCGGCCGTTCCGCAGTTCCGCTACGGATTCGAGCGCATCACTTTCTTTTCCGCGGGTTTTGAAGGCGCCATGATCATCCTGGCCGCGGCCAGCATCCTGTATACAACCACGGAAAAATGGCGTCATGGACTCACCCTGGAGCACCTGGGCGGCGGCGTGCTTCTGCTCATCGCCGCGGGAGGGCTGAACGCAGTTTTGGGGTGGTACCTGCTGCGCATGGGCAAGCGAAATCACTCGCTGATTCTGGAAGCCGATGGCAGGCACGTGCTCACCGACAGCTATACCAGCTTTGGCGTGGTTGCAGGCCTGGGGCTGGTGATGGCGACTGGTTGGAAGCCCTTCGATCCGCTGATTGCCTACGCCGTGGCGGCCAACATTCTGTGGACGGGCGGTCGATTGCTGGGTCGCGCGATGAAAGGCCTGCTCGATTACTCTGACCCCAAGGTCGGGCACCAGATTCGCGCGCGGCTCGACACGCTCTGCACGGAGCTGGGCCTCGAATATCATGGCGTGCGCTTCCGCGCCACCGGCCAGCGCCAGTTGATTGAGGTGCACCTGCTGTTCCCTGACAGCATGAACCTGGGCACGGCGCACCGGCTTGCCACGATGGTGGAAGAGCGGCTGGCCGAGGATCTCGAGATGCCCGCGGAGGTGATCACGCACCTGGAGTCGCTTGAGGACCACGCCGAGGTGCACCACGTGGAGCACTACACGGGACGGCCGGATTGAGCGCCCATGGACCTCCGGATCGATGGGTTTGGAGCCGGGAAATCGTGTTCCTAGAGGATTCTCCCGCAACTTTTGCCGCGTTTGGAACGTTCGATAGACTAGAGTCACACGATTTCCTGGACTCCCTCGCCCGATTGACGAGTCCGCCGTCTAATTTGATGAACATTCTCACCGAAGCCTCAATAACGCTCGAATGAGCTGGACTTCGGGATGGGGGCCTTCCTGATCGCATCTCCCGCTCATCAGCACCGCGCGCCACACCGTGCGCCCCAATGGGTTTTTCTCTGCGCGCGCCTGCTGGTTTTTGCGGCGCTGGCCGGGGCGGCGGCCTGTGCAACAGCGCAGGAAGGCGCGGCGCCCGTTTCCAATTCGGCATCGCCCGCATTGGCCGGCCTGCACGGCGTGGTGGCGAGCACCGAAGGCGCGGTGTATGAAGGGGCGCGCGTGGAGCTGGAGAGCAACGGCGCTGAGCCGGCGGCTATCGCGCAGACCGATAGCGATGGCGCATTCAGCTTTGCCAACCTGCCTCCGGGCGCGTTCAAGCTGACGGTCTCTGCGCAGGGATTCCAGACCACCTCCATCTCCGGCGTGCTGCATGCGGGCGAGGACTTTGACGCGCACACCATCTCATTGCCGGTGGCCAGAGCGACCAACGAGGTGCGCGTGTCGGCCGACTCGCAGGTTGAGATTGCGCAGGAGCAGCTGAATGTTGAAGAGAAGCAGCGCGTGCTGGGCGTTTTTCCCAATTACTACGTCAGCTACGATCCCCATCCGGAACCGCTGACCACGCGGCAGAAATACCAACTGGCCTGGCGAACGTCCATCGATCCCGTGACGTGGGTGTTGACGGGCGCAGTAGCAGGCATGGAGCAGGCCAGCAACACCTTTGCCGGGTACGGCCAGGGCGCACAGGGATATGGCAAGCGCTTTGGCGCAAATTACGCCGACGGCTTCACGGCAACGATGATCGGCGGCGCCATTCTTCCCTCGCTCTTCAAGCAGGATCCGCGCTACTTCTACAAGGGCACGGGCTCCATTCGCTCCCGAGCCATGTACGCCATTGCCAATTCGGCCATTTGCAAGGGCGATAACGGGCGCTGGCAGCCGAATTACTCCGCAATTCTGGGCGGCATCGCGGCCGGAGGCATCTCGGACCTCTACTATCCCGCAAGCAACCGCAGCGGCGTGGAAGTGACCTTTATCAATGCGCTGATCGGCACGGCCGAGGGTGCGGTGCAGAACCTCGCTCAGGAATTTCTGGTGCGGCGGCTGACGCCAAGGCTGCCCAGGTTTCCGTCGACGGAGACGCAGTAGCGGAACCGCTCAGCCCGCGATCGACTCCACCAGCCGGTTCATCTTTTCTTCCGCGAGCTCAATCGACTCCACCAGCTTGAATTGCGTGCGGCAACGGTCGAGGTTGTGCCCCTCGCGATGGATCTTGAAGTAGGTGTCTCCATTCAGATAATCGGCAAGAAAGCGGATGCCCACCTCGAACGTGATGAGCTTGCCGGAGAAGGCAAGAAACTTTTTCTCGGCTTCGGTCAGGAATCCTCCGGCCGCAGAAAGATAGCCCCGCACCAGCGCTTCAAACAACGGAAACTGCATCGTGACCTTGCTCAGGTCCCGCTCGTCTTCCGCGGCGGGGCTGGTGGTGGTGCGCACCATGTCGCCGAAGTCGTAGAGCGCCAAGCCGGGCATCACGGTATCGAGATCGATGACGCAAAGGCTTTCGCCTGTCGCGTCGTCGAGCAGCACGTTGTTGAACTTGGTGTCGTTGTGCGTGATGCGCTCGGGCAGATCGGCGCTCAGCAGAACGCCCGTGATGGCTTGGTGCGCCAGGGCAAAGTCGATTTCGGATTTGGCCAGCGCGGCGCGGCCTTTCGCGTCGGCGGCAATGGCCTCTTGCAAAGCGGCAAAGCGCTTGGGCGTGTGATGGAAATCGGGGATGGTCTCGTCGAGTCGCGGCGCGGGCAAACTGGCAAGCTGCTGCTGGAAGTGGCCGAAGGCGTGCGCAGCCTGGAAGGCCTGTGCTACGGAGGTTGCGGTTTCGTAGCTACGCGCGTTTTCAATAAAGTTGTAGGCCCGCCAGGTGTCTCCCTGCGCGTCCTCATGCCAGTTGCTGCCGTCGCGCGCCGGAACCAGCGTAAGCGAGCGGCGGGCGGGATCCGGCTCATCGGCGAACTGCGCGGCAAGATGCGCCGTGACGCGCTCAATATTCCGCATCACCGCGACAGGCGAGTGGAAGACGTTGCGATTGATGCGCTGCAAAATGTAACGCACCGGCACGCCTGCCGTTTGGCACGAGACCAGGAAAGTGTCGTTGATGTGGCCGTTGCCGTGAGGCGCGAAGCTCGAGGCTTGGCCGCGGATTTGGAATTGGGCAGCTATGGCATGGAGCTCTGGGGCACAAAGCCCTACAGCATGAATATTGTCCGCTTCGCTCACGGCCAGAGCTTCTCAGGATAAGCGCCGGCGGCAATCAGAGCGCGAATGTCTTCCACCACGCGCGGGCGATCCTCGCGATAGGTGACGCCGAACCAGGAGTCGCGCGAATGCAGCACCTTCACGCGCGCCTCGCCGGCATGCACCAGCTCGCCCACGGTCATGGGAATGTAGCACTCGGCCTTGGTGTCCGCGCCGTTGCGCTCCAGAAATTGCTCAAAGCGCACGCGCAACTGTTCGAAAACGCGCGACGTGAAAGCCCACATGTTCATGGAAACCGGCTCGTCGCCGGAGAGAGCCGTCACGTTTCCGGCGGGATCGGTATTGCACGCGCCGTTGCCGTCGCGCGCAATCTTGGTGAGTTCGACGATGTCGTTGAGGAAGCCGTCGGGCGAAACCCGGCACACGCCACGGGCCACCGAGCCAAAGTCGGAGAGCGTGTTGCGCAGCACGAAGCCCACCATGGCGTAGTCGGCGGAGCCGGAGGTGAGATGCCGGGCCAGCTCGCGGTAGCTCTCCGCGCCATAGAAGTCGTCGGCATTGATGGCGGCGAAGGGCTCGCGGATGGCGTCGGCGGCGAGCAGAATGGCTTGCGTGGTGCCCCACGGCTTGGTGCGCCCCGCGGGCACGGTGAAGCCCGGAGGAATCGCCTCCAGCGATTGGAAGACGTAATCCACGGCCACGCGCTTCTCAAAACGCGCGCCCACGGTCTCGCGAAAGGCCTCCTCAATGTCCTTGCGGATGACGAAGACGAGCTTGCCGAAGCCGGCGCGCAGAGCGTCGAAGATGGAGTAATCGATGATGGTTTCGCCGGCCGGGCCGACGGGGTCAATTTGCTTGAGGCCGCCATAGCGGCTGCCCATGCCGGCGGCGAGAACCAGGAGGGTCGGCGAAGATGCGGAGGTCATGAAAAATGCCTTCGTACTTGGGTTTTTGTTCAATCGAATGGTAAACCATGGAGCCGATGCAAAGCGGTGCGCGCGCTCGCCGTTGTCCCATCCTTTCTGCGTCTTTGTGCGGAAAGGATGGGATCGCTGACCTGCTGACTCGCTGGCTCGCTGAGGCGAAGCGCGCGTGTTGGGTGGGCGGCGCACGAAGACGTCTGTTAAAGTGGGTTGCCATGAGCAGACGCAATCCTCGCCGATCGATCCTGTACCTTGCGATTTTGACCGCGCTCCTCGCGACGAGCGCAATTTTTGTTCTGCGCGCGCAGACACCCGCCGCACAGAACGCTTCGCAAACTGCGCCGGCGTGGGCGCAGCCGGGTTCCGCAGCGCACACGCAGGTGGCGCCACCGGCGGACTTTCACCGGCCCAGCCGGAATTTCGACACGCCCATCGGGATTTTCCAGGGCCAATCGGACATCGGCGCGGCGCTTGTGCCCGGCAGCGCGAGTTTCGACGCGGTCACTGGGCAGTACACCATCCACTCGGCCGGATATAACGTCTGGTACACGCGCGACGAGTTCCGGTTTCTGTGGAAGCGCATGTCGGGCGACGTGTCGCTGGCCGCGGACGTCGACTTTCCCGATCCCAAGGGTTACGGCGACCGCAAGGCGGTGCTCATGATCCGGCAGAGCCTGGACGATGACGCGAAGGCCGCGATGGTGGCGCTGCACGGAGCGGGGATGGTGCACCTGGCATGGCGGCCGGAGCGCGACGTGCGCGTCGAGGACATGGAGTTTCGCGTGGGCAGTCGCGGTGGCCGTCCCGGCGGCGCCTCGCCCGATAGCCTCGTCACCATCACGCCCAGGCGCATCGGGATCGAAAAACATGGCGACGAATTCGCAATTTTCGTCAGCCTCGATGGAGAACCGATGCACCAGTTCGGTCCGCCAATCAAGCTGCATCTGGACGGCCCGTTTTATGTAGGCATCGGCTTCTGCTCGCACCTACCGGAGACGGTAGACACGGCGGTGCTGTCGAATGTAGTGCTCAAGAATGCGGCGGGGAAGGTGCGGTAAAGGGCAAAGGGCCGAGCCGACTATATTGCAAATTCTGACCAGAACGCCTATACTTCTAGTTAGATTGGCTCAAAGGAGGCCCCATGGCGCGCTGGCAAGTCCAGGAAGCAAAGATGCGCCTGAGTCAGGTGATCGAAGAGGCGCAAAGCAAGGGCCCGCAAATGATTACACGTCATGGAGTGGACCGGGCTGTGGTGCTTTCTGTCGACGACTTTCGCTCCCTGAGCGCCCATAAGCCGGACCTGCGCGAGTACCTGCTCGGCGGTCCCAAGGTGGACGATTTCGAAGTGGAGCCGGACCGCGACACCGGCCGTGAGATCGCGTTGTGAGCGCCCCGGTTGCTTACCTGCTCGATAGCGGCGTCTTACTTGAGACGCGCAAAAAGAAGGCCGACCCCGGCGTGATGGCGTTCCTTCAGGCCACCGACTCTTCCGCGCTGTACCTGAGCGTGTTGACCATCGGCGAGTTGCGCAAAGGCATCGCTATCAAGCGGCGCACCGACCTGGCCGCAGCGCGAGCGCTGGCCGGCTGGGTGGAGGGCCTGGAGTTCGGCTTTGCCGATCGCATTCTGCCGATTGACGCGGCGACGGCGCGGCTCTGGGGCGACTGGTCCGGCGACCGTCCGCGTCCCGTCATCGACACGCTTCTCGCGGCCACCGCCGCCAAACACGCGCTCACCTTCGTCACGCGCAACACGCGCGACGTCAGCGGGCTTCCGGTGAGGGTGCACAATCCGTGGACTACATAGCCTTCCATCAACCGGCCGGGGTCACTATTAACTAATCTGCAGATTGCGTATTGACGTAGCGCCGGTCTCCAGGCCGGCGCTACCACTTGCGCGACTCGTTCCTCGCCTTGCCCCTTCCCTGCCTCGCGTGTTTGACTGGTTGCCGGAAAGAGGTACGGCACGTATGGCTTATATATTGGCACTGGACCAGGGGACGACGAGTTCGCGGGCGATTCTGTTTGACGAAAGCGGCACGATTGCGGCCGTGGCGCAGAAGGAGTTCCAGCAGTTCTATCCGCAGGCGGGCTGGGTGGAGCACGATCCGGCCGAAATTCTTTCGAGCCAGATGGGCTGCGCCGTCGAAGCCCTCACACAAGTGGGTGCGCGCCCGCGGGATATCGCGGCCATCGGCATTACCAACCAGCGCGAGACCGTGATTGTGTGGGACCGCGCCACCGGCAACGCGATTCATCCCGCAATTGTGTGGCAGGACCGGCGCACTGCGGCGTTCTGCAAGGAACTTGAAGAGCGCGGAGCCGGCGAGGCCGTATCCGCAAAAACCGGCCTTGTGCTGGACCCATATTTTTCCGCGACCAAGGTGAAGTGGATCCTGGACCACGTTCCGGGCGCGCGGGCACGCGCCGAGCGCGGCGAGCTGGCCTTCGGCACCGTGGATAGCTGGCTGGTGTGGCACCTGACCAGCGGCCACAAGCACGTGACCGACGTGACCAATGCTTCGCGCACCCTGCTCTTCAATATTGTGACGGGCGAGTGGGACGCGGAGATGCTCAATCTCTTCGAGATTCCCGAAAGCATCCTGCCGGAGGTTGCGTGGTCGAGCGAGCGCGTGGGCGAAGTGACGACGACATTGGGTCTGAGCGGCGTGCCCATCGCGGGCATTGCCGGCGACCAGCAGGCCGCGCTCTTCGGGCAGTTGTGCTGGAGCGCGGGCGAGGCCAAGAACACCTACGGGACGGGCTGCTTTCTGCTGCAAAACATCGGCACCGAGTTCCTGCGCTCGCAGCACCGGCTGATTACGACCGTCGCAGCCAGCGCCCAGAAGCGCCTCGAATACGCATTCGAGGGCAGCATCTTTATTGGCGGCGCGGTGGTGCAGTGGCTGCGCGACAACCTGAAGATCATCGACGCCTCGGCCGAGGTGGAAGCGCTGGCCGCGAGCGTGCCCGACACCGGCGGCGTGGTGTTTGTGCCGGCGTTTGTGGGCCTGGGCGCTCCGCATTGGGACGCGCACGCGGCGGGCATGTTGATCGGCCTCCGGCGCGACACCGGCCGTGGACAGATTGCGCGCGCCGCGCTCGAAGCCATCGCATTCCAGGTGGCCGATGTGCTGGAGGCAGTGCATAGCGAGACCGGCGCGCCGCTGCAAGCCCTGCGCGTCGATGGCGGCGCTGCGGTGAACGATCTGCTGATGCAGTTCCAGGCCGATATCCTCGGAGTTCCTGTTGTCCGGCCGCGCGTGACGGAGACGACCGCTCTGGGCGCGGCGTATCTCGCCGGTTTGGCGACGGGATTCTGGCCGAGTCCCGATGCGCTGCGCGCCGAGCGCAAAGGCGATGTGCGTTTCGAGCCCAAGATGACTGCGGGCGAGCGGGCCGAGCGGCGCGGAAACTGGCAAAAGGCCGTCGAGCGCGCTAAGGCGTGGACGGCGTAGAACAGGTTGCATCAATCCGGATTTGAACGGGCACGGCTTTGCGGGCAGCGAAAGATTCTTACGGCGTTTTGTTTTGTATCAGGGCGCGAGCGGGGAACCCACCCAGTGGGTGGGTCGCGCGCCGAAAATGCTATGAAAAGATTGGGGCCTTTAGCCCCTGGGGGAAGCTTTTCAAGCGGCTCCGGGAATTTACGCAACCCGTTCTAGTACTCTCGATGGAACCGGTGGCAAATCTGCGTTGATCTCTGAACAGGAGTTCAAAGGTTGTGAAACTGTTTCGAGGCTTACGGCCGCTCCAGCGCGCAAGCGCTCTGCGCGACGCGCTCGCGGGCGTCGTGATGGCGGCGATGGATATCCCGCAGGTGCTGGGATACAGCAAGATTGCGGGCATGCCCGTGGTCACGGGGCTTTACTCGCTGCTGCTGCCGCTGGTGGCGTTTGCGGCCTTCGGCTCGTCGCGCTACCTGGTGGTGGCTGCGGACTCGGCGACGGCGGCAATCTTTGCCAGTGGGGTCTCGGGCACGGCGACGCCGGCCAGCGCGCACTATATCGCTCTCGCGTGCATTGTGGCCGCGCTGACGGCGATCATTCTGTTGCTGGCGCGGGTGCTGCGGCTGGGGTTTATCGCGGATTTTCTTTCGCGCACGGTCCTGGTGGGTTTTCTTACCGGCGTGGGGCTGCAAGTGGGAATCTCCGTGCTGAGCGAGATGCTGGGTGTGGCCGTCGATTCGCGCCGGCCAGTGGTGCAGCTTTGGGAAGTTCTTCGTGGAGTACCGCAGGCCAGTCTGCCCACGGTGGCTCTGTCGGCCTCGGTGCTGTTGTTTGTTTTGCTGCTGCGGCGTTTCGCTCCCAAAGTGCCGGCCGCGCTGGTGGCTGTGGTGGCGGCGATTGCGGCCAGCGCGGCGTGGAATTTTGCGGGGTGCGGGATTGCCACCATTGGGCCGGTGGTTGGCGGTTTGCCTCACCTGGGATGGATGGCGCTGCTCAGCCTGCGCACGATGAGACGTGATGAAGTGGAGATGCTGCTCACGGTGTCGGCCTCGTGCGCGGTGATGATTCTTACGCAGAGCGCGGCCACCGCGCGGATTTACGCGGCAAAACATTACGAGACGGTGGACGAGAATCTCGATCTGTATGGGCTTTCGGCGGCGAATGCGGCGGCGGCGCTGAGCGGCGGATTTGTAGTGAATGGAAGCCCCACGCAGACGGCGATGATGGAGGATGCCGGCGGGCGGAGCCAGTTTGCGCAAGTGACGACGGCATGCGTGGTGGCGTTGGTGCTGCTGTTTCTCACCGAGTCGCTCCAGCATCTTCCCACGTGCGTGCTGGGCGCAATGGTGTTCCTGGTGGCGATGAAGCTGATCGATCTGAAGGAACTCAGAAACATCCGGGCAGAGAGCCCGCAGGAATTCGCGCTGGCCGTGATGACCGCAGCGGTTGTGGTTCTGGTGGGAGTGGAAGAGGGCATCGTGCTGGCGATGTTGGTTTCTTTGGCGCGCGTCGTGCGGCACGATTATCACCCGCATAGCGGCGTATTGCAGGCCAACCCGGACGGAAGCTGGAACCTGGTGCCGGCGGCGCCGGATGTGGAGACCGAACCGGGGTTGGTCCTCTACCGGTTTGGCGCTGAGCTTTTCTATGCCAATGCCGGACGGTTTCTTGAGGAAGTAACGCAAGTGGTGCAGCCCATACCGTCCGTGGTGAAGTGGCTGGTGGTGGACGCGGAGGCGATGACGCACCTGGATTACACGGCGTCGCGGATTTTGAAGCAGCTGAAAGAGGGCCTCGATCAGGCTGGAGTGGAGCTGGCGTTTGCGCGCGTCCCATGGGATCTGAAATCGGACTTCGATCGCCATCACGTGACGGAGACGCTCGGGCCGGGCCGGCTCTTCAACCGGCTGCACGACGCGATTGCGGCGTTTGAAAAGTCGGAGAAGATGCCGGAAGCCTGACAGCGCGATTGGCTTTTTGCGGATGCGGCGTGCGGCCTGCTCCGACGCTGCGGGCGCGTCGATCGCGGGCTTTCAGCCGATCTCCTGCTCCCAGTTCTCCAGCACCTTCTTGAACTCCAGCATGAACTTGCCGCCGTCGGCGCCGTCGATCAGGCGGTGATCGAAGCCCAGGCAAAAGTATTGCATCGATCGAATTGCAATGGAATCGCTGCCATCGGCGTCGGTCAGGACGGCGGGCTCCTTGCGCAAACCGCCGACGGCGAGGATGGCCGACTCGGGCTGATTGATGATCGGCATGCCGAACTCGCCGCCAAAGGCGCCGGAGTTGGTGAGCGTGAAGGTGGACCCTCCGACCTCGTCGGGCAAGAGCTTTTTGCTGCGGGCGCGGAGGGCGAGATCGGCGATGGTCCGCGCCAGCGCGGCGAAGCTCGCCGCTTCGGCCCGGCGAACCACGGGCACGATCAGGCCACCGTCGAGAGCCACGGCAATGCCGAGATCGATGGTCCGGTGATAGCGGATGGTGAGGCCTTCTTTTCCCTTTTCAAGCGAAGCGTTGACGATGGGGAAGCGGCGCAGCGCGGCCACCGCCGCGGCGGCAATAAATGGCATATAGGTGAGCTTCACGCCGTGGCGTTGCTCGAAACCGGCGCGGTGCTGCTCGCGCAGGCGCGCAACGCGCGTCATGTCGACCTTGTAGACGCTATAAACGTGGGGGCTGGTGCGCACACTCTCCACCATGCGGTCGGCAATGATGGCCCTCATGCGGGTGAGAGGGACGGGCTCCGCGGGAAGGCTCGTCAGATCGGGCGCCACCTGCGCCACCTGCGGTGGGGCAGCCTTTTGGAATGACGGTCGTGTCACGGCGCGGAGCACGTCGTCCTTGCCGATGCGGCCGCCGGTGCCGCTGCCGGCGACGCGGCTCAAGTCGATTCCATGCTCTTTGGCGATGCGCCGAGCGAGCGGCGAAGAGCGAAGCACCTGCGGTGCGGCAGCCTTTTGGACCGGAATCTGTGGAACGGCCACCTGCGCCGGGGCAGCCTTTTGGACTGGGGTTTGTGGAATCTGCGGGACCTGAGGCGCTGCGATCGGAGACCCAGCCCCGCCGATTACCGCGACCACCGTATTCACTTCGACGGTAGCGCCTTCGGCAAAGCGGATCTCAGCCAGCACGCCGGCAACAGGCGAAGGAATCTCCGCATCGACCTTGTCGGTAGAGATCTCAAATAGCGGCTCGTCGATTGCGACCGTGTCGCCGACCTTCTTGAGCCATTTGGTGATCGTGCCCTCGAAGATCGATTCGCCCATCTGGGGCATGATGACTTCCGTTGGCATGCATCCCTCTTTCGCGCTTCCGCCTGCACCAGTTCCTGCCGGATTATAAATCGCGGGCGGCCCGGCGTGGCGCTGATAAGTGCGGGCCAGCCACTCCAGGCAACAGTGACCGTTTCTTAGGTACCCGCACGACAGCCGGTCAGGACCGGCAGTGGAAACCACGCCTGGCACGGTGTTTTGTATCAGGGCACGAGTAAACTCGTGCCATCGATTGCGAAAAATGAGTGTGGGGCTTAAGCCCCTGCGGCTCGTTCTGTCATTAAGCCGAGATGGGACGTTCCTTCACAGGGCGGGGCAGTTGGCGCAGGCGCTCAATCTTAGGCGGCACCTGGAGCGGCGTGTCTTGTGCCGGAAACTCCTGGGCCGGCGGTTCCGGGGAAGCGCCGGCAGCGGTTTGCGCCTGGGAGCGCAGCGTGGCCAGGCTTTCCAGCATCTCGACTGGCTCGCCAAACACCAAGCCGAACTGCCGGGCCGCGCGGCTGGCGAGAGCTTCCAGGGTGGGCAGGGCCGCAGGGTCCTGAACCTCATTCGCAAGGCTCGTCACGGGCCTGTCGGTGATGCCGCAGGGGTTGATCAAGCGAAAATCGTCGAGATTCGTAGTGACGTTGAAGGCGAATCCGTGCGAGGTGACGCCGCGGGCCACGTGAATGCCGATCGCGGCAATTTTCCGCTCCCCTGCGGGGGGCAGCCCTTTGGACGGGTTATGTGCGCAGCCAGACGTCGGGCTTTCGTCGGGCACGCCCGACGAAAGCCCGCACCAGACGCCGGTCAGTCCGCAAATGCGCCCAGCCGCCACGCCCAACTCGCCGCAGAGCCGGATGAGCGCCTCTTCCATCAGGCGGACGAAGTCGACCGGGCCGAGGCGGCCACCGCTCGCATTGCGCAGGCTGCGCAGATCGAAGATGGGGTAGCCGATGAGCTGGCCCAGGCCGTGATAGGTCACGTCGCCGCCGCGATTGATCTCGTGCAGCGTGATGCCGCGGCCGGCGAGCAACTCATCGGACGCGAGAATGTTGGCGCGGCTGGCGTTGCGGCCCAGCGTTAGAACCGGCGGGTGCTCCAGTAGCAACAGCACGTTGCCGATGCGGCCTTCAGTGCGCAGCGCGACCAACTCCTGCTGCAGGCGCAACGCTTGGCCGTAGTCTACGCGGGCGAGATAGAGGGAGTGAATCATCGCTACCCTGATTGTAGCCAGCCGCCGATGCGCGTTCACCGCCCTGGTTTTTATTCCGCGAGTCGCGCCGCAAATAGCTTTTCAAACACAATCCGATGCTCCCAGGCGACAAGCAGCCAAAGCAGTGTTGCAAACGCGCCCGCCCCAATGCCTGCCGGGTTCATCAGGAGATGAAAGAGAAGGATGTTGAACAGCACAGGACCCAGCAGCGTCAGCCCCAGCCCCACAAACCGGTTCGCCAGAAACAGAATCCCCGACACGACCATAATCGCGCCCACCACGTAAAGGTAGTGCGCAGCGAACAAGGCGCCCATAAACTGGCCAGCCAGCCCTGCCGGCATCGGCCCCATGGGGATGAAACTGAGGAACATATTGGAACCGAACACCAGGAACATGAGCCCCAGCAGGTAGCGGGCGATGGTCGTAACAATCTTCATGGTTTTGTCCTTCAATTGAATCGGTTTCGGGGATCAGCTGCGCCGGCCATCCGGCCCGCGGTCATGGGGAAGGGAAAATCCCCGTAGGCAATGGATGGCTCACCGCCAGCCGCCGATGCAAAAGGATTCGTCCGCTGCTTCTTCGCCATTCGCGGTAAACTATCTACTGGCAGGAGGACCGGGCGGTCGCTGCCGGAGATTCTTGTCCGCCACGGCAGACTGGGGTTGCCGGGAGAGGAAAGTCCGAACTCCGCAGGGCAGTGTGCCGGATAACGTCCGGGACGCGGGCGTCAAGGCCCGTGGACGGCCAGTGCCACAGAGAACATACCGCCATTGCATGGAGCAGCCTTTTGGATGAGAGTTCTGGGATATCCAAGAATCTGCTCCGAGAGCCTGCTCCATGCAATGGTAAGGGTGAAAAGGTGCGGTAAGAGCGCACCGCGCAGCCAGTAATGGCTGTGGCAGGGTAAACCCCACACGGAGCAAGACCAAATAGGGAGGGAAGTACGAGCTAAGGAGCAAGGCTCGTGCCCGGTGCCGGCCCGGCGCCGAAAAGCTGCTCCATGCAATGGCTGAAACCTCCGGGTAGGTCGCTGATGAACGCCCGCGGCAACGCGGCGTCTAGAGGAATGACCGCATAAACAGAATTCGGCTTATGAGTCCTTTTGCCGAATTGCATGACGGCCCCGAGGGAGAGATCCCTCGGGGCTGACCATTTTCAGGGACAGCGCGTCAGCGAGCCAGCAAGTTGGCGAGTCAGCTCGAACTGTGACGGCGTTTGGGGCCCGGCCAAAGCCTCATTCAGATGTTTCTTCAGCTAGCTTGTTCGGCTGGTGCGTGCAATCAGCAGAGCGCGCGGGCCGTCGGTTCTGGAGGTTCCCGTGGCGTTCTCTGACTCGCTAACTCGCTGACTTGCTGACTCGCTGCTACTATCAATCCATGTTACGAGTAAAGCGGTTAGAGGCGGGCGCGCGGCTGCCGGTGGTGGCGCATCCGGGCGAGGACCTGGGATACGATGTCTTTGCGCTGGAAGGGGCGGAATTGGCGCCTCGGGCCACGGTAAAGGTGCGCACGGGCATTGCTGTGGAGGCACGCGATCCGCGGACAGACGCGCCCCTGGGGTTGCTGGTGCGCGACCGCTCGTCGATGGCGGCGCGGGGCCTTGCCACCACGGGCGGCGTCATCGATTCCGGCTACCGCGGCGAGATCCTCATTGTCATGACCAACCTGGGCGATGTCACCCTGGAGCTCCAGGCCGGCGAAAAGATTGCGCAAATGGTTCCCGTCCCCGTTCTCACAGGTCCCATCCAGGAGGTCGAAAGCCTGGAAGGCTCAGGGCGGGCGGCCAAGGGGTTTGGTAGTACAGGGACCTAGGGACCGAACGACCACGGAACGGGTGCGTAGGGGCTGCGGGACTAAGGAATTGCGAGTCCACGATCCGCGACGACCGGCTCCCCCTGGAACCGCACACCGGCTGCGTGCGTATCATAAGAGCGAGAAGCCATGCCACTCAAAGAGGCCTTCAAACTCGCGCTGCAATCGCTGTGGGCCAACAAGCTGCGCAGCATCCTCACTTTGTTTGGGGTCATCATCGGCGTGGCGTCGGTCATCATGGTGGTCACGCTGACCAACGGCGCCAAGCAGTTTGTCACGTCGAAGGTAAACACCTATGGCGCGGCGGTGATCACCATCCGCAAGATGCCGGTAATCTTTAGCACGATCGACGAATTTATCGAGTATCAGAAACGCAAAGACATCACCTACGACGACTACCGGGCCATCCTTTCCGATTGCAAATCCTGCGTTTCAGTGGGCGCGCAGCGGACCAGCGCGAACGGAAAAGTGGTGCGCGGAACTCAATCCACCACCGACACACAGATCCGCGGCTGGACGTGGACCATGCCCACCCTCTCAAACCTCGATCTCGCGGTGGGGCGCTCGTTCACCGACATAGAAGACACGCACTCCGCGCATGTGGCGATTGTCGGTTCCGATATTCAGGACAACGTGCTGGGACCGGGCGATCCGCTGGGCAAAGAGATTCGTGTGGACGGCGAGCCGTTCACGGTGATCGGCGTGGGCCAGAGCCAGGGAAAGATGTTCGGCCAGAGCATGGATAACTGGGTGTCGATTCCGCTTACCACGTTTCTCGAAAGGTACGGTTCCCAGGGCAGCCTCACGATTTATGTAGATTCGGGCGGCGGGGGCTTGGTGATGGAGGGCGTGAGCGACGAACTGCGCACCATCATGCGCGCGCGGCGGCACCTGGCCCCAGATAAACCGGATGCTTTTTCCATCGAATCCAGCGCGACGTTTCAAAATTTCCTCGGAAATATTCTCGACAACTTTGGCGCAGTGGTAGTGGCCATTGCCGCCATCTCGCTGGTGATTGGCGGCATTGTCATCATGAACATCATGCTGGTCACGGTGACGGAGCGGACGCGCGAGATTGGCGTGCGCAAGGCGCTGGGTGCGAAGCGGAAAGACATTCTGCTGCAGTTTCTCATTGAGTCGGCGGTTTTGGCCTCGATCGGTGGGCTGATTGGCGTCTTTCTCGGCATCGGCCTCGCAAAGGGCATCACGCTGGCCATCGGATTTCCGTCCGTGGTGGCCTTGTGGTCCATCGCAGTGGGGTTGCTTGTGGCCATCTCCGTCGGGCTGTTCTTTGGCATTTATCCCGCGCACAAGGCAAGTGCGCTCGATCCCATTGCGGCGCTCAGGGCGGAATTGTGAAGGACAGCTTCTAGCTTCCAGCTTTCGATCCGCTGATTGATGATACGGTTTGCCAAATTTGTCGAGTGGGTTAGACGCGATGGGGATTTAGCTAGAAGCTAGCAGCTAGGAGCTGTATTGATGAAGGCTACCGGTCAATCAAGGGAATCCGTGAAGATGGCGCTGGATACCCTGCGCAAGAACAAGATGCGCTCCGGCCTGACCATTCTCGGCATCCTCATCGGCATTTCTACGGTCATTCTGATCTCCTCGGCGATCAACGGGCTCAATACCAACATCGACCATTTTGTGACCACCTTGGGCACCAACGCTTTGTGGATCTACCATTTTGAGCCGTTCGGCCACCGGCCCACCACTGAGGAACTCAACCGCAAAAAGCTGACCTATGAAGATGGCATCGCCATGCGCGCGCTGCCGCATGTGCTGGCCGTGGACCCGGAGATTTCTTACCAGAACATGCAGACGGGGTTGGGCTCTGTGTCGCTGAAACACGGCACGCACAAAATTGAGAACACCATCCTGACCGGTGGCACGGAGGCGTTTACCGCGGTGCAGGAGGTCGATTTTCTCGAAGGCCGCCTGTGGACCGAATCGGAAGAAGAACACCGCGAGAATGTGGTGATTCTGGGTCACGATTCCGCGGCCGATCTTTTTCCCGGCGAGGATCCGATTGGCAAGGACGTGGAGTGCGAAGGCGACGTCTTCACCGTTATCGGCGTGCTCGATTTGCAGCCTCAGCCCTTCGGCAGCGGACGCAACACGCAGGACAACCAGGCCTATTTCCCCTTGGAGACGTTTCGCAAACTTCATCCCGAAGTTACCGACTTCTGGATCATTGTGAAGTACGACGACCAGGCGAACAAGCAACTCGTCACTGAGGAGGTACGCGAGTTGCTGCGCGTGCGGCGCAAATTGCACGCCGATCAGGACGATAACTTCGCCATTTTCAGTCCCGAGTCGCTGACCCGTCTGTGGAATCAGCTCACCGGCGGACTCTTCCTCTTTATGGTTGCGGTGTCGTGCGTGGGGCTGATGGTGGGCGGCGTGGGCGTAATGAACATCATGCTTGTAAGCGTGACCGAGCGCACCCGCGAGATCGGCGTACGCAAGGCGATTGGCGCAACCAAGAAAATGATCATGGTGCAGTTCACCCTGGAAGCCGTGACGTTGTGCGCAGTGGGCGGCCTGCTGGGCATTTTGACCGGGGCGTTTTTGACGCTGATTCTGCATTTTGCGGTGCCTTTTCTGCATGCAGCCCTTTCGCTGGTCTGGGTCATCATCGCCTTTGCCGTCTCCTGCATCATTGGCCTGGTCTTCGGCATTTATCCCGCATGGAAGGCCGCCAATCTTGACCCGATTGAGGCGCTCAGGTACGAGTGAGACAGCTTCTAGCTTCTAGCCTCTAGCCTCTAGCTCCTAGCTTCTAGGTAACCGTGCCCGGTCTTCCTGCTGTCGTCCTCTTGCGCGCAGAACTCGCCGGTTTTTCTCATAACTTCCAGGAAAGAACCTGCTGCATGGCCACGCACAAACAGCTAGAAGCTAGGAGCTAGCAGCTAGAAGCTGTAACCTAGCTTCTGTTATGCCTCACCTCCTGGCGCAAGCGATCGAGATTGCGACGACGGCGCTGGCCGTGGCCGGGATGGGCTATTTTCTCGCCAGCCTGGCAGCGGCGCGGAGTTTTCTCCGCGAGCGGCGCGCACCGCGGCCTGAGTTCGCGCCCGGCGTGAGCATTCTCAAATCGCTCAAAGGCCTCGACCCCGGCATGATGGATGCCTTCCGCAGCCATTGCCGGCAGAATTATGCGGGCGAGTTCGAGCTGCTGTTCGGCGTGAGTTCGCTCGACGATCCCGCGGCGGCGGCGGTGACGGCGCTCAACGCCGAGTTTCCCGAGCTGTCGATCCGGCTGGTGGAGTGTCCCGAGCGGCTGGGAACAAATGGCAAGGTGAGCACGCTCGTGCAACTCGCCCGTCACGCGCGCTACGATTTTTGGCTCATCAACGATTCCGACATTACGGTGGGACCGCATTATCTGGAGCGCGTGGTGTGCTGCTTTGCGGCGCAGGGTGCGGGGTTGGTTCCGGTCGGCCTGGTGACGGCGCTCTATCGCGGGCGCGCACACGGCACCCTCGCCTCGCGGTTTGAAGCGCTGGGCATTGCCACGGATTTCATTCCTGGCGTGCTGCTCTCGAAGTTGATCGAGCGCGGCCTGCACTACGGTCTGGGTTCCACGCTCGCGGTGCGGCGCGAGGCGCTGGAAAAAGCAGGCGGCTTGCTGGCGCTGGTGGATCAGTTAGCCGACGACTACGAGATGGGCGCGCGCGTGGCGAACGCTGGCTATCGCGTGGCCCTGAGCGCGGAAGTTGTGGAGACGAGCGTGCCAGCGTACTCGTGGCGTGGGTTCGTCGATCACCAGTTGCGCTGGCAGCGCACCGTGCGCGACGCGCGGCCGGCCGGTTATGTGGGCCTGATTTTCACGCATGGGCTTGCGTGGGCGCTGCTCAATGTGTTGGCCAGCGGATTGAGTCCGCTGAGCCTGTGGCTGCTGGGGTTGAGCTTCTTTCTTCGTTTGGCGCAGGCCATGAGCGTGGGCGCAGAAGTGCTGGGCGATCACGAGGTGCTTCCGAACCTGTGGCTGCTCCCGCTGCGCGACGCGGTGGCGATGGGCCTGTGGGTAGCGGGCTTTGCCGGAGACACGATTGTGTGGCGCGGCGAGCGCTTTGCGCTCAAAAACGGCCGCCTCGTCAATGTCGAGCGGAACTAGTCATTCGCCATGGCCGCATCAGCCTCTTGCAATGCGCGAATCGCTTCCGTGTCAAAGGTCAGGCACGCGCCCAGCTCGTTGAAGTCTTTCTCCCAGCGCGGACGATCCTCTGCAGAGAGCGCGGTGAGCGCGTAGCCCGACGTGCGCAGAATTTCGTACCAGATATTTTGCGCCTGCCACAGATTCAACTCAAAAGGCAGCTCGGTAAGAGTGCGGGCCAGCACCAGCGCGCGATCGAGCATTTCGAGCGACCCCGAAGACATTTGCAGCTCCACCATGGCGCGCTTCATGCGCAGATCGGCGATATAAGACAGTGTCGCGGTTTCAAGAGGCACCAGATCGGCCTTGGCCAGCGCGAGATAAGAGCGCAACTGCGCCACATCGACGGGCTCGATTTCCAGCACGCGCCGCACGCCGGCGTTGATGGCGAAGCCGGCAGCGAGGGTGAGCGCGGGCGGCTTGGGCAGGCCCGCCTGCGAAAGATAGTGCAGCAGACTGGCGTGGTCCTGGTAGATGGTGGCGAGCGAGTTCTCAATGTCCCAGAGCGTGGAGTTGAGGATGAGTTGCACGATGCGCCGCTGCTCATCGGTAAAGAGCGAGGTGAGCGAGTAGTCCGCGTGGCCGTAGAAACGATCGAGCAGGCGAATCACCTCAGGGAAGTCGGCGCGCTGAACGTGACCGGCCGCATCGGCAGAAAAGGCCTCGAAGGCGGCGCCATCGGCCGCGCTGTAGGCCTTCACCGCGGCAGTAATGTTCTGATCGCCGAAATGGAGAACCGCAAACGAGAAGTCTTGCGCGTGACCGGTGATGGAGCTGGCGACATGTACGCGGCCCAGCGCCAGGCGGCCGCGGCCCGAGGTATGAATCTCGTAGGAGATGCGGCGCACGCGGTAGCAGAAGAGCTCCGTTTCATCGGCAAACGTGGAGAACACGGAGCTGATGGCGTAATGCGCGGCCACCTGTTCGAGGTGCAGCTCCTGGGTTTCGACACATTTCTTGTAGATGCGGGCGCCGTCGCCGGCCGCGGGATCGTTGGAGCGGGCTTCGGCCAGGCGCGCAAGAAATGCGGGTTCGAGCGGCGCGGCCTGCTGGCCGAATACCTGCACGGCCAGTTGCAGCACGCGCGCCGCGTAGGCGATTACCTGCACGGTCTCGATGCCGGCGATGTCGTCGAAGAACCATCCGCAACTGGTGAACATGAGCTGCGCGTGGCGCTGCATCTCCATCAGCTCGAGGGCGCGGATGCGCTCGCTGTCGTTGAGCGGGTGCGCCTGTTGCGCAACCAGGAAGCGATCGACCGATTCCGTGCTGCGATCGAGCACCACCTGGATGTAGGCGTCGCGCGCGGCCCACACGTCGCGAAAAAGATTGCTGCCATGCTGCTCCGAGAGCGGGATCAGCGCGTCGCGCAGTTCATCAAGCGCCCGGCGCAGCGGTGTGCGCCACTCCTGGTTCCAGCCGGGGTGGCCGCCGTTGCATCCGCAGTTGGAGCGCCATCGCTCCACGCCGTGCACACAGCTCCATGAAGTGTTTTCGACAATCTCGCACTCGAACTCCGGCGGAAACTGCTCGAGGAAGGCAGCGTAGTTGGTGAGCTTGACGGTCTTGTCCTGCTCCAGCAGGCGCAATGCATAGGCCAGCGCCATCTCGCCGTACCTGTGATGATGCCCGTACGACTCGCCATCCGTGGCTACGTGCATCAGTTGCGGCTGCGCGCCGTCCTTGAATCCCGCCTCGTCTTTGAATCCCGCTTTGAGCCGCGCGACCAGGTTGTCGCCAGAGTTGAGCAGCCCTTCAAAGGCGATGGCGCGAGAGACCGGACCGTTGTAGAAGAAGACGGCGATGGATGCGCCGGAGGCAAAGCGGAGGAGATACGGGTGCGTAGTGTCGACCGTGGCGTCGGGCGTGTCGATCCAGTGGCCGTCGCCTTTCAGCGGGCGAATCCGTTTCGACTGGTGCGGAGCCAGCACGGTGAAGCGGATGCCGTTTGCGGCAAGGGCCTCCAGGGTCGCGTTGTCGGCCGCGGTTTCAGGCAGCCAGATGCCTTCAGGCGGGGCGCCAAAGCTGTTTTCGTAGTCGGCGATGCCCCAGCGAATCTGCGTGGCGCGATCGCGCGCGTTGGCCAGCGGCAGAATCATGTGGTTGTACACCTGCGCCATGGCCGAACTGTGCCCGCGGTTGCGCTGCCGGCTGCGGCCCTCGCCGTCAAGCACCATGCGATAGGTGCGCGGCGCGTTTTCCTTCAGCCAACTCAGGAGCGTGGGTCCGAAGTTGAAGCTGATGCGCGCGTAGTTGTTCACGATGCGCGTGATCTGATTTTTCACATTGACCACGCGGGCCGCGCCGTTGGGCGCGTAGCACTCGGCGCAGATGCGCTCGTTCCAGTCGTGGTAGGGAGCCGCTGTGTCCTGCGTTTCCACCGTCTCCAGCCATGGATTTTCGCGAGGCGGCTGATAAAAGTGGCCGTGAATGCAAATGAATCGTTTAGCAGGAGGCATGAAGATTCCGATAGCGTGGGCTGCGAGCTGCGCATCCGCGCGCTGACGCTATTGTACGGCGATGCGGCAAATTTACCGCGCCGTGGGCGTTCGCCGCGGCGAATTTGTTAGCCCCGCGCTTTAGCGTGGGGAAAGCTGTTCCAAAAATGCACCCCTGAGTCCCGTCGGGACGGTGCAAGGACACTTCTCTTGCCCGTGCCCCATCCTTTCGCCCAATCTTTGGGCGAAAAGGTGGGAAACCACGAAAGCCAAAGGGATGAATTCATGCGGGCAGAGAGCTACCGCGCCGAACGGCCTGCAGGCGCGGCATTCTTCTGGAGATCGCACGCCCGCCACAGGTACCAACTGGCCACGGAGCGGTACGGCGCCCAGCGCTGGCCGCGGCGGACGACGACATCGGGCTTGGGGAGGTCGGCGGCTTCGAGCGGACGCGATTTGGGCACCCGCTGGAAGGTGAGCGCAAAGCCCTTGCGCACGCCGTAGTCGGTCGCGGGCAGCACATCGGGCCGACCGAGGCGAAAGATGAGCAACATTTCCACGGTCCAGGAGCCGATGCCGCGGACCTCCGTAAGGCGCTCGACAATGTCGGCATCGCTCATCTTGCGAATGGCGGCGTGCGCGGGTACGGTGCCATCGAGCGTGCGCGCGGCCAGGTCGCGGAGGGCCTTGATCTTGTTGCCGGAAACGCCCGCGGCGCGCAGCGGTTCGTCGGGCGTATCGAGCAGAAGCTGCGGCGTGGGATCGCCATGGAAGTACTCGCGCACGCGGCGGTGAATGGTGGCTGCGGCCTTGCCGTGCAATTGCTGATAGAGGATCGATTCCAGCAGCGACTCGAAAGGTGAGGTCGAGCGGTCGAGGCGGAGCGTGAAGGGGCCCACGCGATCGATGAGCGCGGCAAGTTTGGCGTCGCGCGCGCGCAGATGCGCGATGGCCTCGTCGGGGTCGAAGGGAAGTTTTGCGCTGCGGCCGTCGTGAATCATGGATGGAGTGTATCGCACGCGGATCGAGCGCGCGCGGAAGCAGTGGGCCAATTTGAATCCGCCGTGAAAGGGCACGACTTTAGTGGTGCCGCTACGCCTCCAAAATCAACTCGCGGCTCTAGCCCTTGCGCGATTCTTCTCGCGCGGAGGCGCTTCTTTCAGCGGGCGCCTAAGAACGCACGACGAACCAAAATGTCGCGTTGCACCATTCAGCCGCCCCGGCCCTCATTCTTCACTTCGACGTCGTCGCCACCGGGGTGGCATGCGTGATGACAATTTGCGTTTTGCCGCTTTCGAGGCCCAACCCCGATGAAATCTTTACAATCACCGACTCGCCAGCGCCCTTATCGAGCTTGAGCTGTGTCTCGTTCAGGATGGTCTGGGCCTGCGCAGTCGGGCCAAGGTTGCTTTGGTAAAACGCGATCACCTGCGCTTTTGAGTCGGAGGTGAGAAAGGTCGCCGCCAGCATGTTCTCGCCCACGATGGTCATGTGTACGTTGGCCTTTTGCTCTGCTCCGGGGTAAAGGGCGACGCCCAGGTCGCTTGCCGCTACCGGTTGCGTGCTGGTCGTCATATTTGAAGATTTAGTGAGCTTGTAGACGCCGTAGCTCAAGAGCCCGACTCCGATGAGCCCGAGGCCGACGAAGATCCCGACGACGATGAGAACGATTTTCAGCGCGCTCGGTCCCTTTTTCGCCGGAGGGTAGATCGCTGGCGGGTAGGGCGGCGGCGGCATGTTGGTTTGCGGAGGATATCCCTGAGGAGGCTCATTGCCTGGAATTTCGGTCATGGTGCCTTCCTAGCGCGTAAATTTTTCGTGAGTCCGGCTGCGTACGATCAGAAGTTGCAGCCACTATACCGCATCCGCCGCAGCCTGGCATCCGCTGGTAGCGTGAAACTTTCCGCATCGCTGTCGGGTTCCGAATCGGGTAGCAGCCGACAGCCGACGGCGCGCGGCAACGGACAATCCCCGGCCGCGCGCTTTACCATCAAGAACGTAGATGCTTTGGACGTAGATACTTCGTTTGAGGAGCTCCACCATGAAAATGCGGCCCGGTTCGCAGACAGGGTTTCTGCTGTGCGGCAAGGAATGGACCGACGGAGAGGCGATGGAAGTGCGTTCGCCGTGGGATCAGGGACTGGTGGGGCGCGTGACCAGGGCCACGCGTGCCGATGCGCGCCAGGCCGTGCATCACGCCGTGGCCAGCCTGCGCCGCACGCGCGCGCTGCCGCGCTGGAAGCGGCGCGAGATTCTGGAAGACGTGGCCGCGGCGCTGATTGAGCAGAAGGAGCGCTTTGCGCAACTGATTGTGGCCGAGGCGGGCAAGCCGGTGCGGCTGGCGCGGATTGAAGTGGATCACGCGGTGCTCACCTTCAAGACCGCGGCCGAAGAAGCGGCACGTCTCGGCGGCGAGAGTATTCCGCTGGATTTAACTGAGGGCAACGAGGGCCGCTGGGGGCTGGTGCAGCGCTTTCCCGTCGGGCCGGTGCTGGCCATTACGCCCTTCAACCTTCCGTTGAGCCTGGTGGCGCACAAGGCCGCGCCGGCCATGACAGCCGGTTGCCCGTTCCTTCTGAAACCCGCACCGCAGGCCACGTTTACCGCGCTGGCGTTGGGCGAAGTCATTCTGAAGGCGGGCTGGCCTGAGGAGGCGCTGGCTGTGCTGCCGCTCGATAACGCCGACACCGCGTGGCTCGCGGAGAAGGAAGATCGCATCAAGCTGGTGAGTTTTACCGGCTCGGCCAAAGTCGGTTGGGAACTGAAGGCGCACTCGGGACGCAAGCGCGTACTGCTGGAGCTGAGCGGGAACTCCACGCTCATCGTGCACAACGACTGGAAAGATCTGGACGATGCGGCGTTGCGCACTGCGCACTCCGCATTCAACTACGCCGGGCAGTCGTGCATCAGCACGCAGCGCGTGTTGGTGGAGCGCAGCATCTTTCAGACCTTCGTCTGGAAGGTGGTGGATATTGCCGGCAAGCTCGGCGTCGGCGATCCCTCGAATGAGGCCACGGATGTGGGTCCGCTAATCCGGGCAAGCGAAGCGGAGCGCGTGGAAGCGTGGATAAAAGAGGCCCTTGCCAGCGGCGCGAAACTGGTCACCGGCGGCGAGCGCAAGGGATCGATGATCGAACCCACAATCTTGGCCTCGACCGCGCCGGGCATGAAGTTACACGACGAGGAGATCTTCGGGCCGGTGCTTGCGATTGAGCCGTACGACGATTTTGAAGATGCGCTGGCGCGCGTGAATCACTTGAAATATGGCTTGCAGGCCGGGCTGCTCACGCGCGACGCCGGCCGTATTCTCACCGCGTATCGCGAGCTCGAAGTGGGCACATTGATTATTGGCGATACACCGAGCTGGCGGCTCGATCCGATGCCCTTCGGGGGCGTCAAGGATTCCGGCCTGGGCCGCGAGGGCATCCGCTGGGCCATCGAGGAAATGACGGAGCCGCGCATGCTGGTGATGTCGTCTCTGGGGTAAAAGACGGGTTGCCGCAAACGGCTCCTGGCCGCATGCCGCGCAGGCGCAGCTCTCCCTCACGGCTGGACGGACCATTCGTTGAGTGGGGGAGATTGAAGTGACTTGCTCCAGGCCCAGTTCCGAATAACCCTTGCAGCGCCGCAAGAAGGTGCGAGACAGGTTAACCCCTCGTCTTCACAAGGGAGGGGTCCGCGGCCGGGTCACTCGATCCCGTTGCAAACCAAGAACGGCTTGAGCCGCTCTTTAATGTTTACGCCTTTTTCGTCGCCTTGGTCTTTTGCTTAGCCCAACGCCGGTGTTGTGCGTCGGCTATCTTCTTGCGCGCTTCCGCGCTCAAGACCCGCTTCTTCCTGGTCTTGGCTTTGGCGGGCATTTTTTTTGCTTTACGTCCGGCTTTGGTGGTTGCGGTTCCGAGCGTGGCCAGCAGCGCACGTGCCTGCTGCAGCCTGGATATCTCGGCATCGATTTCGGCAAGAATATTTTCTATCGCCATTCATCAAGAATAATGCAGAAAATTCACCCATTTATCGATCGCTGCAAGTTATTTGGTAACCAGAGAAAGTTACGCGAAGATAGCTTCAGTTACTTCAACGAGCCGCGGTCTGCGCACATCGCGTAGCGGTTGCCATAACGCCGTGCGCCGCGCATAGGTTCGCGCAATGCCGCAGAACATCGCGGCGGGACAGGTCCTTTTCCCATCCCGCCGCATTTCTTTTCGCATGACTTGCGTTCGTGCAGGTTTGTAACCACTTACATGCCGAGATACATCACGTGGACATAGGTACCCAGGCGCACGTTGTAAGCCAGATACCAGCCGATATGGTCCGGATCGTCGTAGATGATGATTTCATCGGAGCCCCAGAGCCAACCTTCGCAGAAGGCGATATCGGCGGCCGCGACGGACCAGTACCAGCCGTTGAACCAGAAGCGATCAGGACCTCCGCCGCCAAGACGCCACACATGCCCGGGACCGAAGCCGCCGGTAAAGTGCCCGTGCGCCCAGGGCTGGTCAAGGTGATAGCTCGGATCATTGGGGCCGGTGTCATGACCAACCCATGTTTTGCCATTCTCGACGTGCGGCGCGTTGGGTTGGCCCGGTTTAGGGGAATAGTTGCGTTGCGGGTTGGGCGCCTGCGGCGTGCCATGGTAAGGCGCGGGCCCGCTCTTGGGCGCTTTGGGAGCCTTGCTGCCTCCATGTTGCGCGAACGCCGGCACTGAGAATACGAGCAAAGCTGCGAGTGCAATGTGAATGGACTTCATCGATTCCTCCTAATCCCTGAATGAAGAATGTCCCAGCGGAATTCTTGCACAGACGGGTTAGGGCCTGCCATCTGATTCTTAAGCGTTAGCGTTGCGAGCGTAAATCGGGCCAGACGAGGCGGAGGACGAAGGCTTTGGCGACTCCAAGGCGAGGACGACAACGAAGTATGGCCCGATTTACGCCGCAACCCGAAGGGACGGGGCCGATTTTTCCGATTTCGTTGTCTCCCGTCGCTATCGCTTGAGAATCAGATGGCAGGCCCTGCGTCCGGCACACAGAATTCTCTCGGGCCCCATCCTTTCGTGTTTTTTGCGAAAGGGTGGGAGAACACAAACTCCTCCGGCGGTGACGCACCCGGTCTGAGACTTACGCGCTGACCGTAGCGGCGGCGCGGCGCCAAGCGTAGAGCGGGAACTGGTTGGCCAGCTCGGCCACCTCGCCGCGAATGCGCTCGAGAGCTTCGTCGTCGTTGCGCTGATCGAGCGCTCGGGCGATCCACGTTGCGATGGTGCGCATCTCCGGTTCCTTCATGCCGCGCGTGGTTAGCGCCGGCGTGCCTACGCGAATGCCCGATGGCTTCAGCGGCGGGTTCGTATCCCAGGGGATGGAGTTCTTGTTCACGGTAATGCCCGCCTTGCCCAAAGCCAGCTCCGCTTCAGAGCCGAGGATGCCTTTCTCGAACACGTCCACCAGCAGGAGGTGATTATCGGTTCCTCCAGAGACCAACCGGTAGCCTGCCGCACGCAGTGCCTCGCCCAGCACCTTGGCATTGGCGACGATTTGCGCGGCGTAATCACGGAACTCCGGGCGCAGTGCCTCAGCAAACGCGACGGCCTTTGCGGCCACGATGTGCACCAGGGGACCTCCCTGCTGGCCGGGAAAAACGGATTTGTCCACGGCCGCAGCTAGATCCTGGTTGCAGATGATGAGGCCGGCGCGCGGGCCGCGCAGAGTTTTGTGCGTGGTGGTGGTGGTAATGTGCGTGTGCGGCACCGGCGAAGGATGCACGCCGCCCGCAACCAGGCCGGCAATGTGCGCCATGTCAAAGATGTAAATCGCGCCCACTTTGTCGGCGATCGCGCGCATGCGCGCGAAATCCCACAAGCGCGAGTAAGCGCTGGCGCCGCCCATGATGACCTTCGGCTTTTCCGCGACGGCGACAGATTCCATCTCGTCGTAGTCGATGGTCTCCGTGTCGCGGCGCACGTGGTAGAACGTGGTGCGGTAGAGCTTGCCGCTGAAGCTCAGGCGATGACCGTGCGTCAGGTGACCGCCGTGCGAAAGATCGAGGCCGAGAATGGTGTCGCCCGGCTGCAAAACTGCCGCATAGGCCGAAGCGTTGGCCTGCGAGCCGGAGTGCGGCTGCACGTTGATGTGATCGCCGCCGAAGATCTGGCGGGCGCGATCGCGGGCCAGGTTCTCCACGATGTCGGCGTACTCGCAGCCCCCGTAGTAGCGGCGTCCCGGATAGCCCTCGGCATATTTATTGGTGAAGATCGAGCCGGCTGCTTCTAATACGGCTTCAGACACAAAGTTTTCGCTGGCAATCATCTCCAGTCCCTCGTGCTGGCGGAGGGTTTCGTGGTCAATGGCGGCAGCCACATCGGGATCGGCCTGGGCGAGGGGCAAAGGCATGCGGTTAGTCATAGATAAATCTTAGCTGGTTCCCCGTCGGGTTGAAACTGCGTCGTTGTTAGCGCCTATTGCGTACACTGGAAACAGCAACTTCCCAGGTAAGGATCTGCGAGGACCTCGTGTTGATTGAGAGCAAACAGCTGATTCCAGGAGCGATGTTTCTCGTTATGCTGCTTCCTGCCGCGGCGCAGACGGCGACTCCGGCTGCGGCGATCGACCCGGCCCTGCTGGCCAAGGCCAACGGCGGCGACGCCACGGCCCAGGTCGCGGTGGGCGAGCAGTATGCGCAGGCGGCCGCCTCCGAGCACGACAAAGCCCAGATGGCCGGCGATTATCAGCAGGAGCTCGCATGGTATCGGAAGGCTGCCGGGCAGAACAACATTTCCGGAGAAATGCACCTGGCTGCGCTCTATCGCGATGGCGGCGGCAAAACCGTTCCGCGCGATATGGAACAGGCGGCATCGTGGTATCGCCGGGCAGCCGACCAGGGCGACCCTACCGCGCAAGGAATGCTGGCCGTGCTCTACTCCATGGGCCAGGGTGTTCCCCATAGCGACCCGGACGCGTATTTCTGGTTTGACCTTGCCGCCAGCGTGAAAGGGCCGAACCAGGAAAAGTATGCGGCTAATCGCCAGATGATTGGCGAGCGCATCACCGCCGACGAACTCTCCGACGTGCAGGATCGCGTGGCCGCATGGAAGGCCGCGCATCCACGCCCCGACGGCACGAATTAAAAGTCTCGCTCGAAAATCGGCGCGGAACGCGCGGGCTCACGGATTCAGGGTCTGTTCCGCGGCTCCAACCACGCGAGAATGGCTGACGAGAAAGACGACAAGTCGAAGCGGCTCGCCGTCTTTTTCTGCGCGCACAACATTGCCACCGGAAAGCTCGAGCGTGCGGCCATCCGTGGCGCTGGAGCCGAACTCCTTGATGGCGCGCACCACAGCAACATGATGCAGCGTGCGGCCTGCATTCTCGCCGTGGGAAACCTCTGAATGCGTCGCATTCTCCGCGACGACGGCGAACAATGTGGCTTTTGCCGTGGTCGCGGCGTGTACGGTGAATTCCGCCGCGCCGTTGGCCGTGCGATGCGCATTGCCGATTTCGATCTGAATCTTGGGCGCGGCAGCGGCGCGCCTGATAAAGCCGGCGAGCACCGTGGGATTGGTGCCGGCCACCTGCATGGCTCCATCCACAACGAACTGCGGCGTGGCCGGCGAATCCAGCCCGAACTGGCGAACGTAATCCTGCTGGCGCAGGTCGATTGCGTCGAAGGAAAACGGATCCGTCCAGCCCTCATGGTTCCAATAAGTGACGTGCTCGCTCAACACGATGACCTGCGCACCGGGGAAACCCTGCGTGTCGAGCTGGGCCAACAACGCATCGGCCGGCGGGCAATCGGAGCAGCCTTCCGAAGTAAAGAGTTCGACGAGAACGGGATTGGGCTTCGCGGGAGCCTCGTTCGAGCCCGCGCCTGGCAGGCCCCATGCCGGCAGACACAACAGCCATGCTGTCGCGGCAAGGGCCATGACGCGGATTGCTGGGCGAAAGGGATCGGGCGTCGGGGAAGTCATCGAGATCCTGATCTGCCCAAGGATAGCGCGAAAGCGCGGTTGGGTCGAGGCCGCATGGCTCCGCTATTCTAGCGTCGATGAGAGATTCTCGGTTCAGTTCGTGCTTGGCGCTAGCGGCGCTCCTGGCTTTTGCGGGTGCGCCGACGATACCTGTCGCTCATGCGCAAGCGCCCAGCGTCACGCTCGCGCCCGCCGAGGTCGAAGCCGGCTCGCCGGAGTTGATTCGCGTGGCCGCGCCGGCAAACATAACACTCGAGGGCGAATGGCTGGGACAGAAGCTCGCCTTCTTTTGGTCGCGCGATCGGCAGGCGTGGTATGCGCTGTCGGGCGTAGATGTTGAGGCGTCTGTGGGGCCGTCGACGCTTCGTATTACGGCCCAGCTCCCCAGCGGCGCAACCGATCTAAGCCGCAGCATTGAAATTCATGCGGCCCACTACCGCGCCGGCACACTGACCGTAGCACCGAAGTTTGTTGCGCCGGATCCTAAGGAGTTGGCGCGAATCCAAACTGAGGTCGCGCTCAAGGAAAAGGTGTTTGCGGCAAGCGCGCCGCAACCGCTCTGGTCTGGCGATTTTCACGCACCGGTACACGCCGAGCCCACCGACAGTCTCGGCACGCGGCGCACCTTCAACGGCCGACTCGCGAGCGTTCACAAGGGCATGGATTTTCGCGCTCCGTCGGGCACGTTGGTGCGCGCGGGCAATAGCGGCGGCGTGGTGCTCGCGCGGCCTCTCTACTACGAGGGCAACTGCGTGGTCATCGACCACGGGTTGGGGCTATACACGATTTCCATGCATCTGAGCCGCATCGATGTGCGCGAGGGTCAGCGCGTGAGCCGCGGCGAGCCCATCGGATTGAGCGGCGCAACCGGGCGAGTGACCGGGCCGCACCTGCACTGGGCCGTGCGCTGGCAGAATGCGTATCTCGACCCCGCGAAATTGCTGCAGATGAATTTGGACGGCGTGCGCTAGCGCGAAAGCGCTTCTTCCTCGACGTCGCTCGAATGCGCCGCGCCCGCTCCCGCCGCCTTCTCTTCCCGCAGCGCTTTGAACGCGCGGTGCACGAACGAGCCCATGTACCAGCCGTCGATGAACTTGTAGGGTGTTTCGCCGGTGGTGTAGTGGCCGCAGGGCAGAACGCGCACCTCATAATGCAGGCCGGAACGGCGGAAGGCATCGACCACTTGCAGCGAGTACTCCTTGGGAAAGGTGAGATCGTAGTTGGCGTAGATGACGAGCACGTTTTTGCCGGGGCCGTTGGCCGCCGCGCCTTTGAACTGCTCGTAGTAACTCACCGGGCTTACGGCTGCCCATAGCGCGCGCACGCGCTCCTGCGTCAGACCGGCTTCCTGCACAGCCTGGCGGATGTGGCGCGTGCTTTGTCCTGCCCACACCACGTCGCCAAAAGCCGTTGACGCGTGGTTGAAGGCATTCACCCTCAGCCGCGCGTCGTGCGCACTGGCCAGGTAGCCGTAGCAGGAACCGAGGCTTGTGCCCAGCACGCCGAAGTGCTCGTAACCCTGCTCTTCCAGCCAGTCGAGGCAGCAGCGAATATCGACCACGGCCTGGCGGCACGCGGAGATGGTGCGGCCGATGTTGGCGCTCACGGCGTAGTCGGAGCGCTCAAGCTCCGTGGGTCTGCGAATGTCGTGATACGGCTTGGAGAGGCGCAGCGCCGAAACTCCCATGCGGTTGAAGAGCGTGCACAGCGAGTTGTGGCTGAATCCGTCGGCGTTCCACTGCGGCATCACCACAATGGCCTGTTTGGGCCGCTTGGGATCCTTGTGCGCGGGCGCGGGATACCAGCGCGCGTTCACCAGATCGTTTTCCGGATACGGCGTGCGCTCCGGCGAGGTGAAGCGCAGATATTGCGCGCGCTCCAGCTTACCTTCCGCCGCCTGGCGCTTGATTTCCGCATCTTGGGCGAGCGTTTCCGGCCGCACGTTGGTCGGGAAAAGTTCCGGAAAGCGCTGCTCAAGCCGAAAATCCGTAGGTCGCGCGTAGGCGAAAAATTCTTGGCTGTGGCAGATGAGAAACCGATTGATGCTGACCATCGCCGCTTCGGCGGCGGCATCGTCGTGCTCCACTTCGGGCCCTGGCACAACTTCATCAAAGCCGTGTGCTTCGAGAAAGGGTACGATCCACTCGAAGCCCCACTCCAGCGGCCGCACCACGCGATTTTCGTCGCGCGTCGTCAGCCGCGTCTCCCACGCGTACATCCAGCGCGCATACCAGTCTCTGAACATGAATCTGCATCAATTTTATCAGCGCGAGGCAGCCGAACTACGCTTCCACGGGCGCGCGCCGCTTCTTCACGGTATGCGCCACCAGCCACACCACGCCGAGCAGCGTGATGAGCGCGATGATTCCCTGCGAAATCACGCAATAGAGACACCAGACGTTCAGGATGTCGCGCTCGATGCCCGAAAGACGCAACGCGAAGCTCAGTCCGATCAGGGCAACCACGAGGAGCAGGAAGCGCCGCCGCGCCAGCGCCAGGATGCCGAGCAGCAAATAGCCGCCGATGCCAATGGCCGCCACCGGAACGCCAAACACGACCGCATAGCTGCTGTGATTGACGATGCCGCAGTCCCAGCGCTCGTTGATGGAGCAGGGCTCTGTCGCCGTGGAGTAATGAACCTGGAGCGCCAGTGAGGAGACAATGACGCCGGCGAGAGAGAGAAAGGCAAGGAGATATCGCATGGCAGCAGGACCGATCAGGAATTCGAGCTTCGCTTCGATTCTATCCGATGGCGAGGGTGGGGTCCTGGAGCGCAGGTCTCCTGACCAGCTTTCGCGGGGTCTCCAGACCGGGGCCCCCAGGAAGCGATCTTTGTTTCCTGGGGTGCGAGACCCCCGCAAGAGTTCTCGCCGGCGCGCGCGCCCGGCGCGATACGATGAAGCCATGAACCAGCCGGGCACAGCGGGAGCGGCTCAAAAAGACGCATCGCCTCGGCGTGGTGGATCGCGTATCGCCTTCTTTGGCGGAAGCTTCGACCCGCCGCACCTGGGCCACTTGGCAGTGGCGCGCGCCGCGCGTGCCGCATTCGCGCTCGACACAGTGCTGTTTGCGCCGGTAGGCGTGCAGCCGCTCAAGCCGGAGGGTCCTGCCGCGAGCTTCGAGGACCGGGTGGCGATGACGCGACTGGCGATCGCGGGCGAGCCAGGCTTGGAGGTTTCGCTGGCCGACGCGCCGAAGCCGGCTCCAAATCCGGCCGATGCCCGCACATCCGCAGCCGAAACCGCCCCCAATTACACCGTTGACACACTCGATCGGCTGCGCGCATCTCTCGCGCCCGATGGCACCCTTTTTTGCCTGATGGGCGCGGATTCGTTCTTCGCACTACCCCGCTGGCATCGCGCCGCGGAACTCCCTTTTGTGGCGCCGTTGATCGTGGCCTCGCGGCCGGAGCAGCCGCTCCCGAATGGGATGGTCGGCCTGAAGGCCGACCTGGAGGCTGCCCTGCCAACAGGCCTTTTGCTCGAGTGTGAGCAAGCGGGGAGCCGGAACGAATCCGATGTAGAGGTGCGCGCCTTTGTGCTCATGAATCAGGCCGGTGAGCGTACGCCGTTCTACGTGATGCCGGGCCTGCATGTCGAGATCAGCGCGTCAGAAATCCGGGCGCAGATTCACGCGGCTTCCGGCAGTCCGGCCGCGGGACGCGATCTGGTGCCGAAGGCTGTGCGGGCGTACATCGCGCAACACGGGCTGTACCGTTCATAGGCATACTGGCCCCGTGCCCCATCCTTTCCTTGCCGTTTGCGGAAAGGGTGGGAATGCTGACTCGCTGGCTTGCTAACTCCCTCAGCTTGCCGTGCCCCAAACCAGCACGCTACCATGGGATTTGGAGAACGTTCTACCGCATGAAACTATCCCCAGCGCAGAAGCAAACCCGCGCCCTCGTACAGGCCGCCGCCGCAGTTTGTGAAGACAAAAAAGCCCTCGACACCCGCATCCTCGCTCTCGATCCCGCCGACTCCGGACTGAGCGACTTCTTTCTGGTCACCTCGGCGTCCAACGAGCGGCAAGCCGTCGCCATTGCGGACGAGATCGAGCTGCGCCTCAAACGCGACTTCGGTGTGTACCCGAATTCGGTGGAGGGCCGCCGTCATGGCGAGTGGATTCTGCTCGACTACGTTGACTTTGTGGTGCATGTGTTTCTGTCCGAGCGCCGTGCCTTCTACGACATCGAGCGATTGCGCAAGTCCGCGCGCCCACTCACGCCGGAAGAGTTTGACACGGAGCTGAAGGTTGAGCTCAAGGAGAAAACGCGCGCGGTGCGGACCAAGGCCCCCGTCAAAGCACGCGCCGCAGCGGCGAAGCCCGCAACCAAAACAAAGAGGCCGACAAAGCGCGCGGCAACGGCAAAGAAGCCCGCCAGGAAAACTGCAGCAGGAAAAAGGGCACGGCCGGCCAAGGGCAAGGTCGGGAAAGTTTCCGCAAAGAAGTCTTCGGGGCGTAAATCCCCGATAAGAAAACTAAAGAAGAAGTAGCGAAGAGCACTTTCGGTCAGCACAAGCAAAAGGGGCGTCCAATGTGGACGCCCCTTTTGGTCTTTCCGGAAAGGCCGGAGTGAACTAGAAGGTGATCCTGCCCGTCACCACCAGCACGCGCTGAGTGACTGCAGCACTTTGGAAGGAGCCATAGGGGCTTGTTGGAGGAGCTTCAACGGTGCTGATCATACCAAAGGACCCTGTTCCCACAGTGTTGCCGGGATTAGAGAAGTTCGGGTGATTGATCAGGTTGAATGCTTGCGCGCCCAATTCGAACGCAAATTGCTCCTTCTGGACGAATTTCTTGGTGAGCGTTGCATCTGTGTCGGCGTAGTGCGGTCCGTAGAGCGCGTTGCGCCGGAGGTTGCCGAAACCAGCCCCTGTTGAATACTGTGTAGGATCCAAACATGAGCTACTCACAGCGTTGTGAGGATTCATCACGCAGTTGTTGGTGAGACTGAAGGTCGAAACCTGCGGCATCAAGGAGGTCAAACCCAACGTGTTGTTGATCGACGCCATGGTCGGAAAACCGCTGATCGCGTTGTTATCGTTCACAGAGAATGGGATACCCGAGCGATAGTAGGTTTTAGCTCCTATCGTCCAGCCGCTAATGGCATAGTTCAGGAGCCAGTTCTGCGCCTTGAGCGGCTCGGCATAAATTAAATCGCCCACCATCTGGTTACGGATATCGTAGTCCGAATTCGAGTAATTCAGATTTCCGGCCCCGAGCGTGGGGGTGAGCTGTTTGGTGATCGACTGGGAGTTGTAGTATTCGCCGACGCCTCCGTTCGAAATGTCGTCGAGCGAATGGCTGTAGGTGTAAGCCAGGTGGCCGGTGATGCCGTTCCCGATGTGGGTGTATTCGACGCTGCCGCCGTCGTAGTTCGATTTCGCGTTATTGGTGAACTCGTTCACCTCGCCGAAGCTCGGGTTGGGCGGCGTCGAGCCTAGACCGGCGATCGATCCTGCAGACACCCATGATGCGGTTGCGCTGGGCGAAACTGCGCTGGAAAAGATGCCCGAACTGGCGTTTGCAAATGGATTCTGTATGATCTCGTGGTAGCCGTGGTTGGCGGCAAAAGTCAACGAGACACCATCGCTCTTGGTTAATTGGCGCTGAATCTGGACGCTGTATTCGATATAGGTTGCCTCGTGGAGCGTGCCAGGGAAGTATGAGTTGAGGCTCGGCGGCGCGAAAGGAACACCCAGCGCGTAGAGCGCCGAATTGATTGAAGTCGCGTTGCCGGACTTGAAGCCGGTCTGGACAGCCTTATTCGCCGAGGTTGCGTCGGCATACATGCTGCCTGCTCCGGTCGTGGTGACATTCCCGCCGTATACCGTTTCGACGTTGTAATTCGGGAAGTTCTGGATGGGGCCGTCCATGAAGGTCGCGGGATAAAGGTCGGCGAAGAGGCCAAATCCGCCGCGCACCACCGTCTTCGAGTCGAGTTGGTAGTTTATCCCAAAGCGCGGCTGGAGATAGAACGGATCCACGCTGTAGGGATGAGCATTAGCCGAATTGATCATTGATGCATAGGGCGTTGTGAGCGAGGTGCCGCTGCCCGGGAAATTGCCCTGGAAAAGCGAGAAGCAATTTCCGTGGCAAAGCGGATCGCCGGTGCGATCGACACGCGCACCAACCGTCAACTTCAGCTTGCTCGTAACTGCCCAGTCGTCCTGCGCATAGATGCCGACGTTGTAGAGGGCCAGGTGCGCGTCCGTGGCGGTAATAAATGCCTGCTGAAACTCGTTGCCACCGCACCACTGCGAGTTGGCACCGCAAATCTGCCCCTGCGCGAGGTCGTTCAAGCTGTAGAACACCAGGAGCGGGTCGACGGTCTCTTCCTGCTGGTCAAAGTCTTCGATCAGGTCGCGCCGGAAATTGACTCCAAACTTGAACGAGTGCGGACCCTTTGTCCAACTCAGATCGTCCTCAAGCTGGTATTGGGTCACGTTCCTTCCCTGAGGGAAGTAGAAAGGCGCACCCAAATTGGTCAGGCCCGGCACGTACGCCGTTCCGCTGCCATCGGCGCCGATGTCGAAATATCCGTAGAAGGGGAGCGCTGCGGCTGCGGCTGTTGGATTTTCAAAACCAAAGAACGCGGTGTACCAGTTGGCTGCGACTACCGCGGTGTTAATCACGTTCGGGCTGAAGGTATAGCTGTCGTTGAACTGGCCCTCGTATTCGGGCTGGACCGAAAGGGCATTGAATGCAGGGTCGATGAAACTCGTACTCGTGGGTTGCGAGCCGTGATCCATCTTGAACCGGCCATAAATCCTGTGCTTGTCGTTGATCACCCAGTCTACGCGCTGCGTAAACAGCCACTCTATGTTGATGTTGTTGGCTTGCGCATAACTGCTCATCGTGCAGCCATAGAGAGGTCCCGAGGATACTAGGGCTGGGTAGGCGCCAAAGTATCCGGCTCCGTCGGGGGTACCGTCCAGGCCGCCGCATCCACCATCGGGGCTTCCGCTACCCTTTGGGTCAATTGCGGTTGCCGTGGCGCTCGCGTAGCCGGGCGAGTTCTTATAGAGGTTCATCATGGTCTTCATCGTGGCCTGCGACGCCGTCGGGGAGTTCGCGATCGCGTATGCCTGATATTGCGCTGTGGGCAGCGAAACATAGCCGCTCGACGGCAATACGTAGTGCAACCCTTCCCAATCGGAGAAGAAGAACAGCTTGTTGCGGACGATCGGACCGCCGCCATTCAGCGCCCATTCGTTGGAAACGGCATGCGGACGGGGCGTTGCGGTGTAGTTATTGAACCAGCCGTTGGCGTTCAGCACTGTGCCGTTGTAGTCGTACATTGCCTCGCCATGAAATGCATTGCCGCCGGACTTGGTCGTATAGCTGACGATGGCGCCTGCGGCGCGGCCATACTGCGAGTTGTACGCGTTCTGGATCACGGTCGCGTCCGCCAGTTCGCCCTGGCCAAGGGTCAGGTTCGAACTGCCCGAGTTATTCAGATTGAGGAAAGGATCCTGATTGTCGAAGCCGTTCAGCACGAACAGATTCGAGATGCCCGGCAGGCCGTCGGAGCTGAAGTTGCCATAGGAGCCGCCGGCATTCACGGCAATGCCCGGAGTCGTGAAAGCCACCGTGGATACGTCGCCGCCTGGGGTGGGAAGATCTTGGATTTGTTCCGTATTCAGCGTCGTAGCCAGGGCCACGTTCTGCGTGTCCACCAAAGGCAGCGCGCTCGCAGAGACTTCGACAACGGTCGTGTTGCCGGTCGGCGTGACCCTGATGTCCGCCGTCGCGGTGGTGCCAAGAAGCACATTCACCTCGATCGTGTCGGATTTCAGGTTCGCTGCTACGGCGGTCACCTTGTATTCGCCCGGCATCAACTGGCTCACTGTGTAGCGGCCCTCGGCGTTGGTGACGACAACCTCTTTGGCGTTGGTCTCCATGTCAATCACCGTCACTGTGGCTCTGGGCACCACGCCGCCCGTTGCGTCAGCGACGACGCCGCTCAGTGCGCCTGTAGTGATGGTTTGCGTATGTGCCACCGGGATTGCCGTGCCCAGGAAAAAGGCCGCGGCGGCCAGCAGGCTTACAGCGAGGACGGCAGACTGAATTCGGAAAAAACGCATCAGAACTCCTCCAGAAAAATCTTTCTGCACCGGAAGGCCCATGTAGGGCCTTTCACGATCCAGGTTGGGCGCTTTCGGAGGCTCGATGGGGAGGGCAAGTCCGATCCCGCAAGTTGTTTCAAAATCAACAGCCATACTCAAATTTACGAACCCGAAAGGCCATCTAAGCGAGTGCAGGCGCACTTGAGGTGACCCCATGTCCAGGTGCAGTGCACTTATGGGCAGTTCTGAAAAAGGAATCTGCCAAGAAATACACCTCTCACCAATGCCTCTGCCCTTTGGATGCACGACGCGTGCCATTCTCGTAGATACCGATAAACGGCCATTTTTTACAGAAAATAAAAGAGTTATTTACCTATCAATTGTGGCGTTGGTATAGATGATATATGAAATTCCATACACCATAGTTTGGATATTCCCAAAATTGGACACAGCTCGTACATTTCGGGAAGGTTGACTTTTCAACGGTCTGCGGCCCAATCCGCGGTTTTGCGGTATTCTCCTCTCCATGCAAGTCACACTGGCCCATGTCGGCGCCCGGACCGGGGCAAAAGGCGGCCGGGCGAGAGCCAAAGACAACTACGAGGCGCTCATTGGCGGCTATCTCCAGCGATGCGCTGGAGTTATTCGATGTGGTGTCGAAGTCTTCCGCAACGAAAGCACGCTCCTCGAGTGGCTGGGCAAACAGCGCGGCAGGACGGAAGCGGTCGTGCTGCTGCTCGATGCGCGCGGCCCGCAGATGACCTCCGAATCTTTGGCGGAGTGGCTCGCGAAGCGCCGCGACGAGGGCCGGCAGCACGTGGTTTTCGCCGTCGGGCCCGCCGATGGATGGTCGGCGGAAGCACTGGCTGAGGGCAAACGCCGCGGCGGCCTGCTCTCGCTGGGATCGATGACCCTGGCCCACCATCTCGCGCGCCTGGTGGTGGCCGAGCAGCTCTACCGGGCCTGTACAATTCTCACGGGGCACCCGTACCACACAGGACACTGAGAAGGCGAGAGTACGTGGCATGACTGATTCCCGGCGCGGACTGATCCTCATCAACACCGGCCCCGGCAAGGGCAAAACCACCGCGGCGCTGGGCACTGCTCTGCGCGCCGTGGGATGCGGCATGAAAGTGCTGATGCTGCAGTTCATCAAGGGGTCGTGGCACTACGGCGAGCTGGATGCGGCGGAAGCCTTTGGCGAGAACTTCGTGCTGAAGCAGATGGGCCGCGGCTTCGTGAAGATCGGCGGCGCGGAGCCCGATCCCGAAGACGTGCGCATGGTCGAGGCGGCGTGGGCCGAGGCACGCGAAGCCATCGGCTCCGGCGAATGGGACCTGGTGATTCTCGACGAGATCAACTACGCCATCAGCTACAAGATGCTCGACCCGGAGCTGGTCGCCGAGGCGCTGCGCTCGAAGCCGGAGATGGTGCACGTGATCCTGACCGGCCGCAACGCGCACCCGCTGCTGGTGGAGCTGGCCGACACCGTGACCGAGATGCGCGAAGTGAAGCACGCCTACCAGAAAGGCATCCTGGCGCAGCGCGGCATCGAATACTAGCCGCGGCTGCCCATCGCCGGCTGCGACCCACGAGTCACGGCGTCGCCATATACAATTGGGTTCGATATGACGTGGTTCAAGCGCGAGGACGGCGACTATCCGGCTCCGGAGAACGGACCGTCGGGCGACAACGGCCCCGATGCGGGCGCAAAAAGCGTGCGCACCGAAGGCCTGTGGGTCAAATGCCCCAGTTGCCGCCAGCCTCTCTACAAGGCCGAACTCGAGACCAACCTCCAGGTCTGTCCCAAGTGCCAGCATCACTTCAAGCTTGACGCGCGGTCGCGCATCAAGCTGCTGCTTGAGCCAGGCTACGAGCTGGTCGACACCGGCCTGCGCTCCACCGATCCGCTGAACTTCGTCGACGTCAAGCCCTACAAGCAGCGCCTGCGCAAGGCCCGCGAAGCCACCGGCCTCGACGACGCCATCCTCAACGCCACAGGCCGCATGGGACCGCATGAGGTTGTTATCAGCGTCATGGAGTACGGCTTCATCGGCGGCTCCATGGGCGCAGTCGTGGGAGAAACCATTGCCCGCGCCGTCGATCGCGCGCGACTCGCACGCAAGCCCCTCATCATCGTGGCCGCTTCCGGCGGCGCGCGCATGATGGAAGGCGTCGTGAGCCTCATGCAGATGGCCAAGATCGCCACCACGCTCGCGCAATTGGACGACGCGCGCGTGCCCTACATCTCCGTGCTCACCGATCCCACGACCGGAGGCGTCACCGCCAGCTTCGCCATGTTGGGCGATCTCAACATTGCCGAGCCTGGCGCGCTCATCGGTTTCGCCGGCCCGCGCGTCATCGAGCAGACCATCCGCCAAAAACTCCCTGAAGGCTTCCAGCGCGCAGAGTTCCTGCTCGAAAAAGGTTTCCTCGACGCCGTAGTTCACCGCAAGAACATGAAGAGCTACCTCATCCGCGCTCTGGAGTTCCTGAAGGCTCCCCAGGAGGAGCAAGTCGGCCAGTCAGCGAGTTAGCGAGTCGGCGAGTCCGCTGGCTTCTAGCGGCCCGAAACCGGGGCACCCCCGTCCTTGCTTCTGGCTTCTTGGTCCCACCCGGGGCAGGGTTTGACGCGCGAGCGGCCGGTGGGTGCGGGCTGAGATTTACCATTCAGTTACCCCCCCTACCTACCCCCCCTACCTTTTTACCTAAAATCCTGATTTCAGGTGGGTTAGGTTTTTTGCGGACTTTCTGTAAGCCGTTGATTATAAAGATGTTATTTTAAAGTCTAGAATCTAAACAGGTTGTGGGCGCTTTTCCTGGAATTTCCGGCGATTGTCGTGGAAAGCTATGTATCCAAGTGAGTTACGGCTTGCTTCCTGGGAGATCCGCAATCGCATGGCCGGGTTGGGACTTGTTAAGGACAGTATGCGCCGGGAGGGGGAAATTATCTGCAAATCGGCCGGGGAAAATCTGGGAGGCGGGGAGCCGGTGCGCTCGGTTGAGCCCGTTTTCTGTTCCAAGATGAAGCAGCCCGCAGCACGCTGCGCGCAAATGGGACCGGGAGTCTCTTTCGTTATCCCTAAGCCGATGATTCCAACAGCCGACCTACGGCGCAGACGGTAGACTCTCTAGCAGAACATGAAGCAAAGCCTGCCTGAGTTTATACGCTGCTGGAGAGATAGCGAGCTAAGCGAGCGCGCGGGTGCGCAGTCCCACTTTAACGATCTTTGCGACATCCTGAACGAGCCACACCCAGCCCATTCCGATCCCAAGGGATACACGTTTGAGAAACACGTCAACAAAATTGGCGAGGATAAGGGCTTTGCCGATGTGTGGAAGCGCGGGTTCTTCGGGTGGGAGTACAAAGGGCCGCACAAGGACCTGAAGGCCGCCTACATACAACTGCTGAAGTACCGCGAGGATCTGGAAAACCCGCCGTTGCTCGTGGTGAGCGATTTTGTTCGATTCGAGGTTCACACCAACTTCACCAATACGCCGGCGCTGGTCTATCGATTCACGCTGGACGACCTGATTCTCACCACCCCTGTCGCGGGCTCCGACCTGTCGGCGCTGGACATTCTCCGCGCAGTCTTTGAGGAGCCGGAAAAGCTCAAGCCTGGGGCGCTTGAAGTACGCGTCACGCAAAAGGCGGCGGAGCAGTTTACCAAGCTCAAAGACAATCTAAGGGCGCGCCACGAAGATAACGAGGCGGTGGCGCGCTTCATCATGCAGTTGCTGTTTTGCCTGTTTGCCGACAGCGTGGGCCTGTTACAGGAGCACATGTTTCGCAAGGCGATTGTGACGGACCGCATGGAGCCGAAGCTGTTTACACGCCGGCTCAGGAATCTGTTTGCGGCCATGGCCACGGGCGACAACGATTTTGGAATCATCTCCATTCGCCACTTCAACGGCGGCCTCTTTCGCGCGGGCGAGGATACGGTGCTGGAGCTCGAGCACGAGGACCTGGGGATTCTTCGCAAAGCTGCCGAGCTGGACTGGGGCCGCGTGGAGCCGGCCATCTTCGGCACGCTCTTCGAGCGCATTCTGAACGAGGAAAAGCGCGCACAACTGGGCGCGCACTACACGAGCCGCGAAGATATTTTGCTGATTGTCGAGCCTGTGGTGATGGCTCCCCTGAGGCGGCGCTGGGCCGAGGTGAAGGCAGGAGCCGAAGAGATTGCGGCGGCGGCGGAGACCGCCAGCCCCGTAACCCGCGCCAGGCTTCGCGCTGAACTCGAAGCCAAGATCATGGGCTGGATCGAAGAGCTGGCCGCCGTGCGCATCCTCGACCCCGCCTGCGGCAGCGGAAACTTTCTGTACGTGGCGCTGAACCTGTTGCTCGATCTGTGGAATGAGGCGCGCGTTTTCGCAGTCAACCACCGTCTGCCCCACTTCGACTGCAAGGTTGGCCCGCAGCAGCTCTATGGCATCGAAACCAACGTCTACGCGCACGAGATGGCTTCGGTGGTGGTGTGGATCGGCTACCTGCAATGGCGCCGTGACAACGGCATGGGCGAATCGGAGGAGCCGATTCTGCGCGTACTCACGAATATCCAGCACCGGGACGCGATCATGGTGCTGAATGCCGATGGCAGCCCGCGGCTCGATTCCGCCGGCGAACCGAGTGAGCCTGCGTGGCCCAAGGTGGATTTTATTGTGAGCAATCCGCCGTTTTTAGGTGGCGGCATACTTCGACAGAAGTTGGGCGACAAATACGTCGACGCGCTCTTCCGACTCTACGAGGGCCGTGTTCCGCATTTCGCGGATTTGGTCTGCTATTGGTTTGAGAAGGCGCGGGACGCGATAGAGAGTGGCAGCGCATCTCGCGTGGGGCTGATTGCCACGCAAGGAATTCGGGGTGGCGCGAACCGTGCCGTGTTAGATCGAGTTCAGGGCTCCGCACACATCTTCTGGGCTTGGAGCGATAAGCCGTGGATTTTGGAGGGCGCTGCGGTCCATGTTTCGATCATCTGCTTTGAAAACTCGACCGACAACGACGGAGGTCGGCTGTTGCTCGATGGCGTTGAGGTTGATGAAATCCATGTCGATCTCACCAGCGGCGTGAACACAACAAAAGCCGCCGTGCTCCCGGAAAATGCGCGAATCTGTTTCATGGGACCGTCGGCCAAGGGCGACTTCGACATCGATACGGACACAGCGCAACGCATGCTCATGGCCCCGCTCAACGTGAATGGAAGACCGAACACGGATGTGGTGCGCCCGGTCGCCAGCGGAGTCGACCTCGTGCAGGGAAATCGTGGCCTCTGGACGATCGACTTTGGCGTCGACCTCTCCGAAGTCGAGGCCGCGAAATACGAACTGCCTTTCGAGTACGTCCGAGAGCATGTGTATCCCAATAGGCTCAGAACTCAGCGCGAGGAATATCGGTCGCGATGGTGGCTTTACGGAAGGCCTCGCCCGCTGATGCGCAGAAAATTGGACGGCTTGGTGCGTTACATCGCCACGCCTGCCACGGCGAAACATCGCATCTTTGTCTGGGTTCGGCCCGAGGTCCTCTGCAACCAGGGAACTCTGGTCTACGCGCGCGGCGACGACTATTTCTTCGGGGTTCTTCACTCGCGCCCGCACGAGGTCTGGGGTCTGCACATGGGCACACAGCTTGAGGACCGGCCGCGCTACACCCCGACTTCAACGTTCGAGACCTTCCCATTTCCCTGGCCGCCCGGTAAGGAACCGAAAAGTTCTCCGCTCGTGAAGGCCATTGCCGGGGCCGCGCGGGAGCTTGTGAAACAGCGGGACCGTTGGCTCAATCCGCCGAAGGCAGGGCCGGAGGTTTTGGCCAGTCGAACGCTCACCCACCTCTATAACGACCTTGCCGAGGGTAAGTGCGCGTGGCTTGAAAACGCTCATCGCAAGCTGGATGAAGCAGTTTTCGCGGCTTACGGATGGCCGGCCACGCTTAGCGATCAGCAGATTCTGGAGCGGTTGCTGGCGCTGAACCAGGCGCGAGCGAGCGCGGCTGCGCCGCGTACTTGATTTCTCGGGAAATGGGTGGGCGGGGTTTCAGGAGCCTGAAGGCTCCTGCTCCCTCCGACGATTCGATGCGCGGCTTCGGGCGGCACCTCACCCCTCAGAAGCTACTTTGCTGGAGCCAAGTATTGCGCACGTCGCCGAGCGCCCAGCTTGCCCAATTCCCCTGGAGGCGAGCGACAAACAGGCTGTCGCCACTGATCAGTGCCGGCTTCAGACTCTCGCGAATCTCGGAAGCGCTCAGAGCAGACCTCACCAACCACACAGATTCCTGCAGATGGCACCAGATGAAATCGGCCTTGATTGCAGCGATCACGCGCTCGTAATCCTGCGGCGTGTCATTCGGAGAGTGCAGATCGTACGCGATCACGAAAATCATGCTGCCACCTCGCCTGTCTTCCCATAGTGAAACAGATATTGCAAATATAGCATATATAGCGTATATTGCAATAGGGTCGAAAAAATTAGTTATGCCATCTGAGGCGTGTATGATTTCTAATTCACTACAAGTTCGGCACTTGAGACCGAGGCACGGCTGTGCCTCCGGAGGGGATGGCATGGAAGGGCAGGAGAGATTGGCTGCGGAGGCTACAGGGATTGCAATTTCTGAGCAGGATCAGAGGGAAATTCACGACTTGTACTCAAAGCTTCGCGCGGCCGAGGCGAAGCTGGTGGGACCGGACGGGAAGGTTCAGCTCTTGCCGGGAACCCTGTATTCGTTTCTGTGCCAGCTGTTGGCGGATTTGAAGGACGGAAACTCGGTGACCATTCTTCAAAGCAATGCGACCTTGACAACCGTCGAGGCCGCGAAGCTGCTCGGCGTATCGAGGCAGTTTCTGGTTCAGGAAATTGAGAAAGGGAGAATCCCGCACCATAAGGTCGGGACCCACCGAAGGCTCTATGCGCGGGATGTGCTGGCGTACAAAAGCAATCGGGATGCGGGGCGGAGGAAGCTGCTTGACGACCTTGCGTTAGCTGAATTCGATGAGGGTCTTTATACGAAAGGGCTAGATGATCCTCACCCCGGACAATGAATACTGCGTGGTTTTGGATGCCTGCGTACTCATGCCAATGCCGCTTTGTGACACGCTCCTTCGGGCAGCGGAGGAGCCAGCCTTTTTTCGCATCGCCTGGAGCGAGCAGATTCTAAATGAAGTCCGGCGCGTTTTAGCGGGACCGAAATTCGGGCGCACGCCGGAGCAGGCCGAACGCCGGATCAAGGCTATGCAAGGCGCCTTCCCCGAAGCGCTCTTCCAAATTCCCACGGGGATGATTGAAGGCGTCGCCAGAATTCCCGATCCAGACGATCGGCACGTCGTGGCGCTCGCCGTCCACGCGCGCGCGAATACGATCGTCACCAACAACATTGTTCATTTCCCTGAAGCGGCGTTGTCGCCGCATCACCTGACTGCGCAGACAGCGGACGATTTTCTGGTTCACCAATATCATCTTGAGCCCCAGGTCATGCTGGAAAAGCTCGACAGGCAGGCGGCAGGCATAAGGAAACGGCGCGCCGATGTATTACAGTTCCTGGCGAATTCGGCGCCGCGCTTCTGCGAGCTTTGCGCGAAGCGAGAGTTGCGTTTCTGAGCGCGGCTGCGCCGCGTACTTGATTTCTCGGGAAATGGGTGGGCGGGGGGTGATGTACGGGCTAAAGCCCGTACCCTTCTCGTGCTTACCTGTCCTGGAATTCAGGGGCCTGAAGGCCCCTGCTCCCTCCGACGATTCGATGCGGCTTGCCTGGGTTCAGGGGCATGATGGCCGCTGTCCCTCCGACGATTCGATGTGGCTGCGTCAGATGCGCATGGGCATGAGGACGTAGCGGTATTTGTACTCGGCGTCGGGGTCTTCGGGGCGCATCTGGCCGGCGGATTGCTGGTCCTTGAACTCTAGGCGGACTTCGCCGGCGTTGTCGAGGGCCTTGAGGAAGTCGAGGATGTAGGTGGAGTTGAAGCCCACTGTGATGGCTTCGCTCTGGTAGGGCGTGTCGATGGTGTCTTCGCTCTCGCCGGACTCGGTGGAGTTGGCGCTGACCTTGAGCTCGTTGTCTTCAAGCTTCATGCGGATGGCGCCGGAGCGCTCGTCGGCGAACTGGGCCACGCGCTGGATGGCCGCGGAGAGCTCGGCAGACCGCACCACGGCGAACTTGGTGTTGTCGCGCGGCATGACGGCTTCGAAATTCGGGAACTGGCCGGTGAGCTTGCGGCTGGAGAGCGTGCGATGGCCGACGCGGAAGAAGAGCGTGTGCTCGTCGTCGGCGAATTCGATTTTCTCGGCATCGGAGTTCGAGAGCAGCGATTGCAGCTCCTGGAGCGCCTTGCGCGGAATGAGCACGCGCTTCTCGCCGCTGATGCCTTCGAGGGTTTCGTTGGGTTTTTCTACGAAGGACAAACGATGGCCGTCGGTGGCGACCATGGCGAGCGACTCCGCCTTGAGGATGAGCAATGCGCCGTTGAGGGTGTAGCGCGACTCCTCGTTGGAGATGGCAAAGATGGTGCGCGCGATGAGTGTGCGTAGGGCGACGAGCGAGATGCTGGTGGCCGCGATGGTGGGGAACTCGGGAACCTGCGGGTAGTTGGCGCGCGCCATGCCGACCATCTTGGTGTTGGAGCGGCCGCTGCGAATTTGCACCCAGTGATTTTCAAGCAGCTTGATGGAGATGTCGCCGTCGGGCAGGAGCTTGATGTAGTCGTAGAGCTTGCGCGCGGGGATGGTGCAGGCGCCGGGCTTTTTGACTTTGACAACGGCGCTGGTGCGGATGGCCTGGTCGAGATCAGTGGCGGTAATGGTGAGGCGATCGTCTTCAGCCTCGAGAAGAAAGTTGGAGAGGATCGGGATGGTAGTTTTGCGCTCGACCACGCTCTGCGTTGCCGTGAGTTCCTTGACCAGATCCTGGCGGCTTACGGTAATTTCCATCGCTGCCCCCTGCGCGGCCGGCTTCTCAACTTCAGTTTCGACGCTTGGCATTTGAATCCCCCTGCCCCAGAAGCCGCGTCCTATGCCCCCACTGTACAACAGCTTGCGGGCAGCCGGAAGCGGCGGCGTTGCATGATCCCGATTGTAGCGATCTCAGAATGAAATGGCGCGTGGAAAAGTGGGGCGGAATGCTTAAAACCGGGGACTAAGGGACTGAGGGACTCGGGACTGTGGGTGCCATCGCGGCCTTTCGTCTGGAGCCGCGAAAGGATGGAGCAACACAACGCCGGACTCCGTCAATGCCTGACCGGCAAGTTGGCGACGGGAGGGGGTGGGTAAGTGTGTATAGAGATAAAGAAAAGACAGAAGCACCCGTAGGTGGGGTAGGAAAAGTGGGAATGAGGGCGAGATTGCGTGGGGACGCGGGGTTGAGAGGGGTGCGGGTTTTCTAAATCGTGGCTGTGGGAATGAGGGCAATTGGAAAACCAGTATGCGAAGGGTGAGATGCGACCGTGATTATCCGAGACTCCCACAGGGGCGCTGCGAATGGCTGTGGAAGGCGCGTGGTTTGTGTGGGAGTCGCGGCGAAGATGTATGTGTGGAGCGGGTTGCGATGAGAGGGTCTTGCACAGAGGGAGAAGGAATGGTGTAGATGCGGAGCGGGTGGGATGGTGTTGGGTCTGTTTGATTAATGGCGCCCCTCAGGGGCTGAAGCCCCATCGTTCTTTTGCTAAATTTACGTACGGGCTAAAGCCCGTACCCTTCATGCTTGCCCACTGCCGGAGAGAAGGGTGCGCGACGGCGCTCTTATACTGAACATTCCTATGTCCTATGCGGCAGCAATCGAGCAGTTGAGCGCCATGACGCCGGAGCTGTATGTAAAAGCCGGACAGGCGCGGCGTAAATTTTCGCTGGACGAGGTGCGGATTCTGCTGGGGGCGCTGGGCGATCCACAAGGTCGCTTGGCGGCGGTGCTGATTGCGGGGACAAATGGAAAAGGTTCGACCGCGGCGACGCTGGCGTCGATTTTGATAGAAGCGGGGCTGCGCACGGGACTGTATACGTCGCCGCATCTGGAGCGGCCGAATGAGCGGATTAGCGTGGACCGGACAGAGATTGCGGATGGGGATTTTGCGCGACTGTTTTTTATGGTCTCGGACACGGCCGAGCAGATGGTAAGAGAGCGGAAGCTGCCGCAGATGCCGAGTTTTTTTGAGATGCTGACGGCGCTCGCGTTTCTGCACTTTGCGGAGAGCGAGGTGGAGATTGCGGTGCTGGAAGTGGGGATGGGCGGGCGGTTGGATGCGACGAACGTCGTGGAGCCGCTGGTTTCGATCGTGACCGACATCTCGCTGGACCACATGGAGTGGCTGGGTCCGACGATTGCGGCGATTGCGCGCGAGAAGGCAGGGATTTTGCGCGCGGGCGGAACGATGATCACGCTGCCGCAGCATCCGGAGGTGAACCAGGTGCTGGGCGAGGTGGCAACGGAGTTGGCTGTGCGCGGAGTGAGCGCGACGCCGTACATGCCGGCGAGCGAGGCCGCGGGATTATACACAGTGGAGGTTTTGGGCGCGACGATCAAAGTGGATTCGCCACTGAAGGGCGCGCACCAGCAGAGGAATGTGGCGCTGGCGATTGCGGCGGCGGTGGAGCTGGCAGAGCGGCATGGATTTGCGGTGAGCCCTGAGGCTATTGAAGAGGGAATTCGGCGGACAGAGTGGCCGGGACGGCTGGAGCGCATGACGCGCGCGGGCGTGGAGTGGGTGCTGGACGTGGCGCACAACCCGGCCGGGGCGTGGGCGCTGCGCGCGGGACTGCGCAACATTGCGGAAGAGCGCGGGCCAAAGACTCTGATCTTCAGCTGCCTGCGCGACAAGCCGCTGGCGGAGATGGCGCAGATTCTGTTTCCACTCTTCGAGCGGGTGATTGTGGCGCCGATCCACGCTGCACGCGCGGCGGCAGTGCAGGATTTGCTGGCGGCGGCGAAGGCAACGGGGACGGCGGCAACGGCGACGGAGTCGGTGCGGGAGGCGCTCGAGATGGCGCAGGGAGACGCTGCGGGAGGCATGGTGGTGGTGTCGGGATCGGTGTACCTTGTCGGCGAGGCGCGGGCGATGCTGATGGCGGGGCTTGCAGCGGGAAAGAGCGAAACTCGATGAGCGCGAGGCCCAATCCGCTGCCGCGGTTCTATCGCTGGCGAACGAACGCGCTGCAGACGCCGCTGCTTGCGTTGTGGACGGCGGCGTGCGGGATGACCGCGCTGGCGGTGTCGCTGGTGGACAAGAAGGGAAAGGCGCAGCACGGGATTGCGCGGATCTGGGCGCGCGGCGCGGTGCGGGTTTCGCTGTCGAAGTTGAAGGTGGAGGGAAAGGAAAACCTCAGCAAGCACCGGGTCGCGGTGTATGCCCCGAACCACACGTCGTACATGGACATTCCGGTGGTTTTTGCGGCACTGCCCTTTCAGTTCCGCATTCTGGCCAGAAAGCAACTGTGGCAGTGGCCGTTCATTGGCTGGTATCTCGAGCGTTCCGGGCAGATGCCGATTGACACGGAGAATCCGCATGCGACGCTGACGAGCCTGGGCGGTGCGGTGAAGGCGCTGCGCGGCGGCATGCCGCTGGTGGTATTTCCGGAGGGGGGACGAACCTCGGACGGAGCGCTGAGACCGTTTCTCTCTGGCGCGGCGTACTTGGCAATTCGTGCGCAGGTGCCGCTGGTGCCGATTGCGCTCAAGGGGGTTTACGATCTGCTGCCGATTCACACTCACCACCTTTATCCCGGCGAGCTGACCATGCGGATTGGAGAGCCGATTGAGACCAAGGGCATGAGCGTGAAGCAAAATGGAGAACTGACCGAGCGGTTGCGCGAGGCCATGGAAGCGATGCTGGAGAAGCCGGCGCGGGTTGAGGCGGAGAAGCCGATGGCCGTTTAGCAACCCCGGGAGATTGCGCGAGCATGGCGTAATTTCCAGACAGACGACCGTGATGTCTCAAAGGTTGTTCTTGCAGAGCGAATTCAATCAAATAACGCTTGTCGGGACGATCATTCGAAGCCAGGGAGTGCCTCGGCTCTCCTGAGAAACTCGAGTTTGCGCTCGGACGAAGAGGCCACGTACAAACAGAACGCGTCCCAAGCCACACCACCGTTCGGCGCTGGCGCTATCTTTTTCTCTCTTACCAACTCGTAATAGTCTTCATCCCTGTAGCCCATTTCATGCATGATGTCTGCAGACGGGTCCAGGAACGGTATGGGATCGAGGTCCGACTTCCCGCTTTTCCGTATCAACGAGCGGCAATCCGATGGAGATATATCCGATGCATTCGGCGGAAGGGTAATGACTCTCTTCACAAGCCCACAGAGAGTCTCATCCTTAGTCCGCAAAGCCGCATCGAAATAACATTCCGATTGCTGGAAGCTTACACGCCACTTGGTTTCGAGGCTCGGCGGTTCCTCGTCAATGGATCGATGCCCAATTTTTGCGCACATCTTGGCATCCCCGAATGAGCCCGCAATTTGGGTGTAAAACCGCTCATGGTAATTGCCGGCGCGCGACGACCATTCTGGCGCATTGAGCTTGAATCCAGGCAATCCCAACCATAGAACCAAATTGGGAGAGCACCAGATGCCGCTTGCGATTACCAAGACGACACAGAATGTCACCTCGATGGCGCGCCTCATCATCTTCGGCAGTATAGTCCAGTGATTTTGATGGCGCACCGGCGCAACCGAAAACCGCACGGCCGCGGGAATCGCAGCCAGGCGGTATTCGCTTTAAACTGACACTATGGCCGTCCGCATCGCGATCACCGAACCTACCAGCAGAGACACCGAGTACAACCAGCGCGCATTGCCGCAGTATGTTGAAGCGCTGAAGGCCGCGGGCGCGGAGCCTGTGGTGGTGCCGTTGAGCGAACCGCAGGAGCGCGTGGCGAAGTTGCTGGTAAGTGTGCACGGGGTTCTGTTGCCGGGAAGCAAGTTCGACGTGGATCCGCAGCGCTATGGCGAGGCACGGGAGCCGGAGTGCGCGGAGGACGATCCGGGGCGCACCGCGGCGGATGAGTTGCTTTTGCAGGATGCATTCAATCTGCGCAAGCCCATCCTTGCGATCTGCGCCGGTACGCAGACCCTGAATGTGTGGCGCGGGGGTACGCTGGTTCAGGATCTGAAGACAACCGTGAATCATCAGCCCGGACGCGAGGTGGTGAAGGCGCATCCGGTCCAGGTGGCGATGGGATCGCGGTTGCAGGGAATTCTGGCGACGCCGGAAGCGGGCGAAAATGAGGTCGGGGTTGCGGTGAACTCCAGCCACCATCAGGCGATTCGCACGCCAGGCGACAATCTGCGGGTGAGCGCGATTTCGCCGGGCGACGGCGTGATTGAAGCGGTGGAGTTGGATGCGGCGGATCATTTTGTAGTGGGCGTGCAATGGCACCCGGAGCGGACGTATGCGCAGAGCGGATTTTCGCGCGCGATTTTTTCTGCGTTTGTGCAGGCGGCCGCGGAGTGGCAGCCACCCGAAATCGAAGGGGCGAAGAGCGGGAATTGACGACCGGGAGCTTATTGATCCGGCCCGTAAACAGTGACGACGTTTCCCACCTATTTCCGCAAAAGACGCGGAAATGGATAGGGCACGGCCACGGCATTGAAGGACCGGGTAAATAGGAGCGGGAACTGAGCGATGGGCGCGAGTGAGACGAGGACGCGGCTGAATGCGCTTGTGGTGGCGGCAGGCCTGACGCCGCTGGACGAGGAAACGGTCGGCCGGTTCGAGATTTATCTTTCGCTATTTCTTCGCTGGAATGAGCGCCTCAATCTGAGTGCAATTCGCGACGAAGAGGGCATTCTTTCGAGACATATCGTTGAATCTATTACAGTTACCATGGCACTGCCGCCTGGGATCAAGACCCTGCTCGACTTTGGATCGGGCGCGGGACTGCCGGGGATTCCCATTGCGCTTTGCCGGCCGGAGATTGCCGTGACGCTGGCTGAATCGCAGGGCAAGAAGGCCGCGTTTTTGCAAGAGGCTGTTCGTGTGCTGGGGATCGGGGCGAAGGTTCATGCTGGGCGGGCCGAGGCGCTTCGTACGGTATTCGATTGCGTTGTTCTTAGGGCAGTAGACAGGATGCCGAAGGCCGTTGCGGCGGCGGTACCGCTGCTTGCGCCAGGGGGATGGCTGGCGCTGATGACGACCGGCGCGGAAATTGCCCAATTGCGAAAAGCGGCGGGGGCACAAATCTCGTGGGGTGAGCCGGTGAAGCTTCCCTTCGGAAACGATCGAATTCTGGTGCTGGGGCGGCGCGTCAGTTCTGGAGCTTGATCTCGACCAGAGTGCGGACGGGCGCGAGATCTTCGGCTGTCTTGACCAGCAGCCGGATGCCGGTTCCCTCGGCGTAACGCCGCGCCCCGGCGATCTCCTTCAACACCGCTTTGGGCAAGTCGCTTGCGCGGGCCGCTGCCACGGCGCGATCTCCAAGAACGAGAGAGACGCGAAAGCAGCCGGCGCACGGGGCCATGTAAAGGATGTTTCTGGATTTGAGCTTGGGTCGAAGCGCCCAGCCGTATTTGGGCGAGATCGAGTGCCACTCTTTCGTGGAGATGCCTTTGCCGGTGAGCCAAACAGTGAGATCTTTCCAGGCTGCCAGCGAGTCGCCAAGTGTTGCTGCGAGGTCCTTGGCGGAGGGTTGAGTCTTTCTGCCGATGAAGGCGTTCGGGAAATCCACGCGTACCTTCTTTCTGGATTTCACGAATGAGTGTACGCCAGCGATCCCGGAATGCAGGCATGCACTTCATGCAACCTGAATCAGAACCGCACTGAGGTAGGGGACGTAGCAGGTGAGCTCGGTGCCACTGGTGCTGAGGACGTAAGCTGCGCCCGGCGAGAAAGCACCGTTTACGCCTACGGTCGCGCCCTGAATCGTCACGCCTGAAGTTGCACTAAGACTGGGACCACTGGCGCCTGAAGTGAATTGCGTCATTTCAAGGAGCGTGGCGGAGCTGGCGCTTTGCGGGAGCTGAACGGTGAGCTGGAGATTTTGCGCGCTGTCTTTGTTGACGACAATGACGTTGAGCCCACCGGATGGAGTTTTCACTGCATAAGCGGTGATGTTGAGGCTGCCGATGCCGGAGAGACTTGTGGTGTAGAGCGTGCCCTGGCCGGCGAGCGTAAAGAGAAGAATGCCGTAATATTCGGGCCGCGCTTCGACGACTGCGCCACCGGAGTCGGCGATGGGCGTGTAGCCGTCGCTATTGCCGCCGCCGTGGAAGTTGGCGCCGACCGAGCCGTTAAGCGCGCAGTCGAAGAGAAAATCGATGATCCAGAGCGAGGAACAGTAGGCGTCGCTGACGCTGTCTGCACCGCCGTTGTAGTAGGAGTTGCATTCGGAGATGCGGAAGGGGACGCCGAAGCCCTTTGCGCCGGTGTTGAGAATTCCGAGATCGCTGATGAGCGAATTGTCGGGCGTGACCAGGTTGGCGGCGGTTGAGCTGGCGGACTGGCCGTCGCCGCGATAGTAGTGCTGGGTGAGAAGAGAGATGTCGCTCTTGGTGGCGTATTGGCCGAAGGGAACGGTCCAGGAGGATTCGCTGCCGGCGTCGGCGGGCCCGGTCGACAGAGACGCGACGGCGGGAGTCTGGGCAACGATCGCAGAGCGGAACTGGGTCCAAAGTGTCTCAAAAGTGGAGAGATTCCAGGTTGCGCCGGTGAAATAGGAGCTTCCATAGAGGTCGCATTCGTTGCCGATCTCGAAGCCGAAGAGAGAAGAGCCGAAGGCCTGGTAGACGTAGGCGATTTCTTCGGCTGCGAGCGCGGGCGTGGTGGCGGCCACGAGGGAGCCGCTGGTGTAGGGGTTTGGGCCCGCGCCGCCGAGATTGATGCCGTAGAGACATTGCCAACCCGCAGCTTTGACGAATGCGGCGAGGGCGTTGACGTCGCTGGGAGCGATCTGGCCTGCGGTCTGCCCGGCGCCGGAGGGGGTCCAGAGGTTGCGGTCGACGGAGTTGCCGCCGATGCGCAGAACGCTGGGGCCGATGAGCTTGAAGAGGGCGATGAGGTTGGCGTTGGTGCTCGTGAACAGGTAGGGGTTCTCGTAGAGGGTGCTTTTTTCGTACGAAAGTCCGGCGAAGGCGGAGCCGATGGAGCCGGCCGAGGTCGCGGTGACGGAGAGCGAGGCGGAGGTGATGGATCCTGAGGGGGTGGGCTGGGTGCTGGTGTTCGAGGAACCGCCGCCGTTTCCACCGGTGCCGCCCGTCGAGCCGGAGGACGCGCCCGATCCACAGCCTGGCAGGAGGGAGGCCGCAGCCAGGGCAAGTGCGCCTTGGATGGTTTGCCGGCGTTTGAGGGAGAACAACATTTTGGGGAGAGGCTCTGGGGAATTCATTTTTCTCAACTCTCTTCTTTGCATGGGATAAAGATACGTGCAGCTGCCTCTCATGCGTCACCGAGGGGAAAGCAGGATATGCCAGGATAGCGGCACTCCCGTCTTTTATCTCGTTCAGATGGATGCGGGCAAGTGACTAACGGTTTGCCTCAGGGAGGGTGGGTCTTCGGCGGGGAAGAACGTCAGCTTTCGTCTGATGGAGAGCTTTGTACCAAACGTTGTTCCACGTGGAACAATGCGAGTGTGGGTGTGAGGCCGCGGATTCGCTGGGGGGCTCAATGTTCCACGTGGAACAAGCGGGCCGCTTGTTCCCGATTTGGGCTCAGTACCGAATTGGTTCAGTCTGAACAAAAATATGAAATCGGCCGCGGCGAACGGGTAGTTTTCCACCACGAAGCGGATTTCTGCTCTCTCGGGGCCCGGCCTTCGGGTTGGCATCAAAGCTCTTTGCCGACAGGCGTTTGCCGGGAAACGGCGGGCCGGTTTGCCGGGCGCTTTCCACAGCCACGCCCTGTTTCCCACAATGCAAGTCCCTGTGCGCGCCGCGATTTCTCCCGTTAGTCTGGAATGCCATGGGAAAGATCGTCGGAATCGTCAACCAAAAGGGCGGCGTTGGCAAGACCACTACGGCCATCAATCTGGCTGCATGCCTGGCGCTGGAGGGGCTGAAGACGCTTCTGATTGACTGCGATCCGCAGGCCAATGCTTCGTCGGGACTGGGTTTTCAGCGCGACGACAACCGCCATTCGGTGTACGACGTTCTTTCCGGAGACAGCCTTGCGGAGCAGGTGATTCTGCCGACGCAGGTGGATCGGCTGTGGCTGCTGCCGGGCTCGAAGAACCTAACGGGCGCGAATATTGAGCTGGCCGGGGCAGAGGACCGTGCGCTGCGTTTGCGGCAGGCGATTGAGCCGATCAAGAACAGCTACGACCTGATTTTTCTGGATTGCCCGCCGGCCCTGGATCTGCTCACGCTGAATGTTCTCTCTGCGGCGGAGACGCTGATCGTCCCCTTGCAGGCGGAGTATTTTGCTCTGGAAGGGGTCTCGGAACTGGTGTCGACCCTGGAGCGTGTGCGCGCGGCGTACAACCCGACCCTGGCCATCGAGGGCGTGCTGCTGACCATGTACGACGAGCGCACCAACCTTGCGCAGCAGGTGACGGAGACACTACGCGAGTATTTTCGGGACGTTCTTTATCGCACAGTGATTCCGCGGAATGTGCGTCTAGCGGAGGCTCCCAGCCACGGCAAGCCAGTGGCTTTGTACGATCCGCGCTCGCGCGGGACCGAGGCCTATTTCGAGTTGACGGGGGAGTTCCTTGCCCGCAATCAGATGGAAAGTCCGCGGGCGGCCGAACGAAAGACCATGGCGCCCGCGCGCACGTCCGCCAGAATGACCTTCTGGCCGTATTCGTGAGCGGCCACGCGACCGCCGGCTTTTTGGAGCGCACATCGAAATTCGGCCTGCGCAGCAGGCACTGCTGAAACTTGAGGATTCTCTATGACCAACGTTGCTGTTCCCGACCCCAAACGCCGCGCCCTCGGCAAAGGGCTCGATTCCCTGCTTCCCCGCGTGCATTCCGCGCCCACGGGCGAAGCCGAAGGCGGCAAGCCGCGCGAGATTCCCGTCGACCTGATCGACTCCAACCCGTTTCAAACGCGCTCCCAGGTGAACCAGGAGCAACTGGCGGAGCTGGCCGCCTCCATTGCCGCCAATGGCGTGGTGCAGCCGGTGCTGGTTCGGCCGCTGGCGAGCGGGCGCTTCCAATTGATTGCGGGAGAGCGGCGCTGGCGGGCGTCGCAGTTGGCCGGGAAGACCACCGTTCCGGCGATGTTACGGCAGGTCTCCGACGAACAGGCGATGGAAATCACGATCGTCGAGAATCTGCAACGCGCCGACCTGAACCCAATGGAACAGGCGCGGGCCTTCGAGCGTTTGGGGCGGGAGTTCCACATGACCCAGGAGCAGATGGCGCAGCGCACGGGAAAAGACCGCGCTACAGTCGCTAACTTCCTACGTTTATTGAAGTTACCATCGACAGTGCAGAAGCGCGTCGAGGTCGGAGAGCTGACCTTCGGGCACGCGCGCGCTTTGCTGGCCCTGGAACATGCCGAGGAGATGGAAAAGGCGGCGCAGCGCATTGCGGCGCTCTCCATGTCGGTGCGGCAGACCGAGACTTACGTGCAAGGGTTGATCGACCCCAGCCGCAAGAGCAGGAAGGACCCCAAGGCGGAGCCGCCCATCGATCCCAACGTGCGCGACGCACAGGAACAACTGCAGCGGGCGCTGGGATTGAAGGTTACGATCGACGATCACAACGGCCGCGGCAAGGTCATCATCGAATACGCCCGGCTGGAGGACTTTGACGCACTCCTGGAGCGGCTCACGGGCGAGTGAAATAGAGTTTCTTTATTTTCATTTGTTTACAGACATTTTCATGATAATATGATAATCTGATTTTATGGAAATCGTGTCAATTAGCGTCACAGAAGCGTCACGAAAGTTTGCCGATTGCGTGAACCGGGCGCGCTACCAGGGCACGACCTTCATTCTGGAAAAGAACGGTACGCCGGTGGCGCGCATTGTGCCGACAGTGCGCAAGCCGGAGCGCGGGCTGGAGGTAGCGGCCGTCCTGCGCAAGGCTGTGGAGGATGTTCATCCGGGAGAAGAGGAAGCGACCTCCTGGCTACATGATCTGGAACAGGCGCGCGGCGCAATGGCGCCGCAGGGCAAGCCATGGCGTTTTTGATCGATGCCGATGTGATCATTCAGGCGGAGCGCCAGGCGCTGGATCTGGATGCGTGGTTGCGTGCGCATCCCCACGAGGAGATCAAGCTGGCGGCCATTACGGTGGCTGAACTGTGGCGCAGCGTGGAACGCGCTACGGGAATGCACCGCGCGCAGCGGCAGAAATTTTTGCAAAAGGCGCTGCTGGCATTTGAGATTGTTCCCTACACAGAAATGGCGGCGGTACAGCACGCACGGTTGTGGGCGGACCTGGAAGCCACCGGCCAGAGAGTAAGCCCGCACGATCTGATTCTTGCCGCAACAGCCCTGGAATGCGGTGCGGCGGTGTTGACGCTGAACGCGCGGCGTTTTGCGGGAGTTCCGGGACTGACGGTGCTGAAGCCGTAAGCGGCGCCGCGCGCAACGCGGAGACGGTAGAATTCTACTTCCTAACGAGAAGGAGTTCGGCATGAGATCTGCGTTGCAAGTTGCGCGCCGCGGCGTTGTGGCGGCGGTGCTGGTTTTTGTGCCGCTTGCCGGCCTGCACGCGCAACAGCGATGGACCGAGGCGCAGGCCAATGCGTGGTATGCCGCGCAGCCGTGGCCGGTGGGCGCGAATTTTCTGCCATCGACGGCCATCAACGAGTTGGAAATGTGGCAGCCCGACACCTTCGATCCCAAGACCATCGACCGCGAGCTGGGCTGGGCGGAAGGGATCGGGATGAATACGATGCGTGTTTTTCTGCACAACCTGCTGTGGGAGCAGGATGCGGAGGGATTCGAGCGGCGCATGGATGTTTTTTTGACGATCGCCGCGCGGCATCACATTCGGCCGGTGTTTGTGCTCTTCGACTCGTGCTGGGATCCGTTTCCCAAACTGGGTCCGCAGCATCCGCCGATTGCAGGAGTGCACAACTCAGGATGGGTCCAGGCGCCGGGCGCGACGGTGCTTGCCGATCCTGCGCAATATCCGCGCCTGGAGCAGTATGTGAAGGGCGTGGTGGGCGCGTTTGCGGGCGATGCGCGGATTCTGGCGTGGGATGTGTGGAACGAGCCGGACAACGGCAACGAAAGCAGTTACGCGAAGGGCGAGCCGCGCAACAAGAATGAGATTGTGCTGGGGCTGGTGCCGCAGGTGTTCGCATGGGCGCGCAGCGTGCATCCCACGCAGCCGCTCACCAGCGGCGTGTGGCACGGCGATTGGGACTCGCTCGACAAGATGCCGCCGATGGGGCGCGTGCAAATCGAGGAGTCGGACGTGATCAGCTTTCACAACTACGGCTGGCCTGAGGACTTTGAGAAGCGCGTGAAGGACCTCGGGCAGTTTCACCGGCCCATCATTTGCACCGAGTACATGGCGCGCGGCAATGGGAGCACCTTCGACACGATTCTGCCGATTGCGTACCGGTACCGCGTGGGCGCGATCAACTGGGGGCTGGTGGCGGGCAAGAGCCAGACGTATCTGCCTTGGGATTCATGGCAGCACCCGTATGTTACCGAAGAGCCGAGGCTCTGGTTTCACGATGTTTTTCACGCCGACGGGACGCCCTACCGGGAGCGCGAGGTGGAAATCATCCGCGACCTGACCAGCGGCAAACAGCCGCCACTATGAGGGCACGAAGGTGAGAGCCATTCGGGGATTTGCCGCCACCCTGTTGTGCGCCGCGGCGCTTCATGCCGCGGCCCAGGCTCCCACGACGGAAGTGGTGCGGATTGAGGTCAACCTTGCCAAGCCGATGGGCAGCTACAAGGCGATTACGAATTGGTTTGGCTACGACGAATCGAACTACACGACCATGCCGTACGGCGAGCAACTGCTGAGCGAGTTGCATGACCTTAGCGCGACGCCGGTGACGATTCGCACCCACCATCTGCTGACTTCGGGCGACGGCGTGCCGGAACTGAAGTGGAGCTCGTCGAACGTGTTCCGGCTCGACGCGAACGGCAAGCCGGTTTACGACTTCACCATCACCGACCGGACCTTCGATGAGTTTGAGAAAGCGGGCGTGCGGCCGATGGTGGAGCTGGGTTTTATGCCCAAAGACCTGGCCGCCGCGGTGCCGGGAATCAGCGCATATCAACTGCATTATCCCGCGCACACCACGGGAGGGGCGTCGAACAATCCGCCCAAGGATTACAAAATGTGGGGCGAGCTGGTGCGGAGATACACCGAGCACCTGGTGGAGCGCTACGGCCGGGAGCGGGTGAGCACGTGGTACTTCGAAGTGTGGAACGAGCCGGACATCGATTATTGGCACGGAACCATGCTGGATTACTTCGCGCTCTACGACTATGCGGTTGCGGGCGTGAGGGCGGCGTTGCCCGGCGCCAAGGTGGGCGGACCGGCGAGCACGGGTCCGGGCAACGCCAGGGCAAGCGCGTTTCTAGAGAGCTTTCTGGAACATTGCCTGCACGGCAGGAGTGTGGCCGACGGCGAACCGGTTCCGCTCGATTTCATCTCGTTTCATCCCAAGGGGCGGCCGAGTTTGGTGGATGGGCACGTGCGGATGGGGCTCTCCAATGAGTTGCAGGCGGCGGAAGCGGGCTTCGAGATTGTGGCCAGCCATCCGGAAGCCAAGCATTTGCCGATCATTTTGAGCGAGGCGGATCCCGAAGGATGCGCGGCGTGCTCGGCAAAGGAGAATCCGGCGAACGCCTACCGGAATGGGCCGCTTTACGCCTCGTATACGGCGACGGCGGTGAAGGCGCTGTTCGATTTAGAGGACAAGAACGATGTGAACCTGCTGGCGATGCTGTCGTGGTCGTTCGAGTTTGAAGACGCGGGCTACTTTGAGGGATATCGCACACTGGCGACCCACGGAATCGACAAGCCGATCCTGAACCTGTTTCGCATGACAGGGATGATGGGCGGCGAGCGGGTGATGACGACAAGTACGGGCCAGGTTCCGCTCGGGGAGCTTGTGAAGACGGGCGTGCGCAAGACGCCGGACGTGGACGCGCTGGCGACAAAGTCGGCGCATGAAGCGGCGGTGATGGTCTGGAATTATCATGACGACGATCTGGCCGCGCTGGACGCCGAGGTAAGCGTGACGATTGCGGGAATTCCGCCGGGAGTGAAGAAAGTGCTGCTGGAGCACTACCGGATCGATGAGACGCACAGCAATGCGTTCACCGCATGGAAGAAGATGGGCTCTCCGCGGACGCCGACCGCGGAGCGAACCGTACAACTGAAGGCGGCGGGGCAGTTGCAACTGCTTGGCTCGCCGGAGTGGATCGATGTCGCGGGTGGGAGGGTGAGCGTGGAGATGGCGCTGCCGCGACAAGCGGTTTCTTTGCTGCGGCTGGAGTGGTAGGCGGCCTGGAGCTTCATCGTCTGAAATACGATGCGTAGATTCTACTGGGCGCAGCAGATGCGTCTCCGTGGTTAGGCTCTGCTCGCCTTCTCAAGGGAAGTCACGGATTCACGCGGGGATCCTGATGGTGATCGACAGTCGCGTGCCCTCATCGACGCTCTTGACGTCAATGTCGAGGCTCTCTCGCCTCAGTTCCTTAAGGATTTCAAAAAGGTTGAGCTGCAGCGGGACGGGGGTAGGTCCGCCGGGTGCGGTCGGTGATAACACGTCCTTGTCAAACACTTTGCCGCCTGCTACGACGCGGAAATCCGGCCAGATTTCCACGATGCGGCGCAATACTTCCTTCCGGGGTACCGAGCCTTCCCTGTCCGTGATATAGGCTTGGAACGCCTGCCGACTCACGCCAAGTCGCCTGGCGGCTTCGGTCCGCGTGAGGTGACTATCTTCCAGATTGCGTAGCAGTTCGGCTCGGAACGCCATGTGCAGAGAACGCATGGGCGTTAATTTTCGCTTGACAGGCAAAATTTGTCAAGTAATACTTTACGTCAAGAGAAACTTGACACCGGTATCTTGCATCATAAGAGCCGAGTGATTTATAAAGTCAGCTTCTCTAGGTGACGAAGTGAAAAGGAGGGGAAACGTTATGGATGCGAATACAAAGTACCTGACCCTTGCGCTTGATGTCCGAGCGATCACAGATTCGTTGATCGACTTCGTCGAAGAGGGCAAAGAGCTTCAAAAGCCGAACAAGTTATTGCGTTCGTTCATGAACTCGCTGACCGAACAGCCAGGAGTTTCTGTCAAGAACCTGAGTGACATGGGAAGCTTTGGCAGCTATGAAAGCCTCAAGACAATAAACGAACTCTTCGATTCCACTAAGAGGAAGGTGCTGACGGAGAAACTACGTGCGGTCAGCAATCCTTCGTCGAGGTCGCGTCAGAATTCAGCGCTCGAAGCGATCACAATACTAGATACATTGGAGAGGACAGCGCTCTATCATTACGAGCACACTGGCCCTGAGAGTAAGCTGGCAATTGCGTCGTGAGCAAATCGCAAAACCTAGTGCTCAAGGAAGCCGCTGATCTGCACAGGTTCCTTCAACCGCTAGCAGAAATGTCTTCAGTTGCCCGAACTGACCATCCTTACTATCGAGACTCGTCCTACCAGCTGTTCAATCATCTAGACAGTTTGATTGGCAAGACGTTGAGCTACCTTGAGGATCTTCCGAGGCACCCTAGCAAGTTCCCTGTGGTTCAACGCTCGCTCCGACAGAAGTTAAAACTGCTTCGCGACTCTTGGGGGCTATTGCACCGCTATATCAAGCCTTCTCTTGACGCGGACGCGCTCCATGTTCCTCTCCCGTTACTCGACGCGCTCGACGATAAGCTGAAGCAAGTTCCCGGCTGCGGAAGTTTCGACTGCGTGGTTTTCCAGTTGACAGCGGTCAATTATGCGATGTTGACATACAACGAGGTGAATAGTGTAGCCAACCGGATCGCCCGAATGGTAAAAGGCGACGACTTTCCGAAGTCTTTGAGTTTGGTAGGTATTCCATATTCCCAATCGTCTAGTTTCTTTTTGAATTGCCTTATTCCCCACGAAATGGCTCATTTCGTATATCAGGAGGTCGTGGGGTCGGAGATCAAGTCAAAGGTCGACGATATCCTCAACGCGTATCATCCAGCCACAAAAGGCACTCCCGAAGAGAAGCTACTGTTATCTCAGATCAGAGGTTTATTAAACATATGGGTGGAGGAAATCTTCTGCGATTTGTTTGCAATTTCTCTAGTTGGGCCCGCCTTTTCGTTTGCATTCGCCGAGATGACGTCGGCTTCACTAATTACGGAGGAATCGGCGATCGGGAAGTTCTTCGAGTTTGGGAGGTCGCACCCAGCGGATGTTGCGCGTTTCTATCTACACCTCAGGCACCTTAAAGCGCTTGGGTGGTGGAGAACGATAGAGCGTTGGAGCTGCAGCCCACTCCAACTGCTTAAACACTGCGGTAAGGTTTTTGGACAAACGTTCTTGTCTGGGGAGATCAACTCCGATGCGCGTAGTGTCTTCAATATCCAGTGCTTTTGGGATGTATGTGATTGGCTTCTTGAGTTTGTCAAGAATAGGGTCCCGAGCTCGAAAAAGGACATAGAATGCTTTGTCGACCAGTACCCCGTGATATCTAGTTACCTTGCGCGGGCGATAGTCCCGTCTACGATCGTGACTGATTCCGGCATGATTCATCCCTCTCCTGCGGTTCTTATCAACGCTGCGTATCGGTTCGTTTTGGAAGATGTGCAGGAACTCTTACGAAACATCGAAGGCAGATCGGAGAGTTCGGTAGCTGATCGAAGTTGGTGCACAGAGCGTTTGGAGCTCTGGGTCCTGAAGGCGCTGGAGGATTGCCGGCTCCTCAGAATCAGCAGGGAGACAAGATAGTGGGAGTTGTCTGTAAGAAGGAAATCCTCAGGAGATTGGCTGCTCGGGTGGACGACAGGAAGCAGTTGGTGGTTACTCCGCTCCTGAATAGAGACGAAGTGTTCAAAGTCGGGTCCGATGTAGACTCAATCGACCTAAGGCTTGGAAACAGCTTTTTGCTTCCCCGGGTACCACCGCTCCCCTACACGTTTCCCTCACCGGAAGCCGCAAGCCAGTCGCACATGAGGGTGCTGGTCCCTTATGGAAAATACTTGGTCTTGCCAGCACACCAAACCGTTTTGGGGGCGACTCTCGAATTCATCAAGTTGCCAATGGACCTTTGTGGCGAAGTTCTTACGAAGTCGTCGGTCGCGCGGACATTCATCGTCGTTGAGACTGCACCTTGGATTCATCCACATTACCGAGGCTGTTTAACGCTGGAAATTGCAAACGTCTCCAATACGCCTGTGATCCTTTATCCGGGACGGTCAATCTGCCAGCTTGTTTTGATGGACCTGAACAAACAGAGAAGCCGGCAAGGTAAGCTCTCTGGGACGTATATTGCACCTGTTTATCCCGAGGCGCCCGAATTCTCTGACCCGCAGAAAGAGTTAAAGAAGATCGGAGTTCCAGAAGCGGATTTCTTGTTGCCGGGCCACAACCATCAAAGGAATGCCCGAGCCAACAAGAATTGATGGTCTGTTCGCTTCTATCTCGCCACCTGGGCCTTAGTGAGCATTGCCGCAGTTGCTTTGCGGGTGCGGCGGATTTATCCTTCTTGTTCTGTACGTTCCACTGTGAGGCTCCTCTGCGAGGCGGAGGAGCCAGTGTTTTTTGGTTGCAATCAATTCTCAGTTCCCTTGTGGAGACAGGAATATGGCCCTCCAACCGATCACTTCAACAAAGAACGACGCAGGACATAATGGCGCGCATGCCGTGCATCCCATCCCGGTGATTTTGAACGGGCGCACACTCGAACCTAACCGGCGCATGGCGCTCAATTTGGACTGGATCGACCAGGTGCGGGTGAATACCAGCGCGGTGGAGCGGCGCGCCGCAACGCAGGTGGCGCGGCGCACGGTGAAAAAGGATACCCAGGCAGCGTGGCTGCTGAGGGCCATTGCCTGCATGGACCTTACAACTCTCAGTGGGGATGACTCGGTGGAGCGCGTGCGGCGGCTGTGCGCCAAGGCGCGCAACCCGCTGCAGCGGCAGATTGTGGAGGGTCTCGGCATTCAGGACCTGCACCTGACGGTGGGTGCGGTGTGCGTGTATCACGTGTTTGTGGAGACGGCGGTGAAGGCGCTGGAAGGGTCGGGGATTCCGGTGGCCGCGGTTTCGGCGGGGTTTCCGGCGGGGCTGAATCCGCTGGCCGAACGCGTGGAGGAGATTCACCGCAGCGTGGAGGCGGGGGCGCAGGAGATTGATATTGTCATTACGCGCGCGCATGTATTTAACGGCGAGTGGCAGGCGCTCTACGACGAAGTGGCGGCGTTCAGGGAGGCATGCGGGCCGAACGTGCACATGAAGGCCATTCTGGGCACTGGCGACCTGATGACGCTGCGCAACGTGGCGCGGGCCAGTTGGGTGGCGATGATGGCGGGGGCCGATTTTATTAAAACGTCGACGGGCAAGGAAAGCGTGAACGCGACGCTGCCGGTTTCGCTGGTGATGGTGCGGTGCATTCGCGACTATGCCGAGCGGACGGGCATGGCGGTGGGATTCAAGCCGGCGGGCGGGATTCGCACGGCCAAGCAGGCGACGGACTGGCTGGCGTTGATGAAGGACGAGCTGGGCAGGCCGTGGTTGGAGCCGTCGCTGTTTCGGATCGGCGCCAGCGGCATGCTGGGCGATATCGAGCGGCAACTGGAGCATCATTTGACGGGGCACTATTCGGCGACGTACAGACACCCGATTGCGTAGACAGCAAGTGCGGGCGAGGACGCCCGCACGACAGCCGGTCTGGAGACCGGCGCTACATTTTGGCCGTGACGATCAAAAGGAGACGCTGTGAGCATAGCGGAGAAGTTCTACACCATGGAGTACGGAGTTGCGCCGGAAGATCCGAAGGAAGCGCTTCAGTGGCTCGAGCGGCACCATCGCCGGTTTGAGGAGTTTATCGGCGGCGCGTGGGTTGCGCCGAAGAGCGGCGAATACCAGACGACCAGCGATCCTTCGACAGGTGACGTGCTGGCCGAGGTGGCGAAGGGCAACACGGACGACGTGGAGGCCGCGGTGGCGGCGGCGCGCAAGGCGCAGCCCGGATGGCAGGCACTGAGCGGGTACGAGCGGGCGCGGTATTTGTATGCTCTCGCGCGGCAGGTGCAGAAACATTCGCGGCGGCTTGCGGTGCTGGAGACGATGGACAACGGCAAGCCGATCCGGGAGAGCCGCGACATCGATATCCCACTCGTCGCGCGGCATTTTTATCATCACGCGGGCTGGGCGCAGCTTCTCGACCAGGAGTTTCCGCAGTACACGGCGTGCGGCGTGGTGGGCCAGGTGATTCCGTGGAATTTTCCTTTATTGATGTTTGCGTGGAAGGTGGCTCCGGCGCTCGCAGCAGGCAACACAGTGGTGATCAAGCCGGCAAAATATACGCCGCTGACGGCGCTGGCGTTTGCGGAGCTGGCGATGGAAGTGGGTTTGCCGCCGGGCGTGCTGAACGTGCTGACCTGCGACGCGAAGACGGGGCAGGCGCTGGTGGAGCATCCGGGGATCGATAAGGTTGCGTTTACCGGGTCGACCGACGTGGGGCGGACTATTCGCAAGGCTACGGCGAATTCGCCGAAGAAGCTGTCGCTGGAGCTGGGTGGGAAGTCGCCGTTTGTGGTCTTCGACGACGCCGATCTTGACTCCGCAGTCGAAGGACTTGTGGATGCGATCTGGTTCAACCAGGGGCAGGTGTGCTGCGCGGGTTCGCGGCTGCTGGTGCAGGAGCGCGTGGCCGAAACGCTTTACGCCAAAATCCGCGCGCGCATGGAAACGCTGCGCGTGGGGCCGCCGCTGGACAAGGCGATCGACATTGGGGCGATTGTTTCGCCGGTGCAACTGGAATCGATTCGCAAGATGGTGGAGAACGGCGTGGCTGAAGGGGCGAAGTGCTGGCAGCCGAGCCATGCCATGCCAGAGAAAGGCAGTTTTTATCCGCCGACGCTGCTGACGGATGTGCATCCGGCGGCGACCGTGGTGCAGGAGGAGATTTTTGGGCCGGTGCTGGTGGCGATGACGTTTCGCACTCCGGCCGAGGCCGCGGAACTGGCCAACAACACGGTGTATGGACTGGCCGCGAGCGTGTGGAGCGAGAACATCAACGTGGCGCTGGACCTGGCTTCGCAGGTGAAGGCGGGCGTGGTGTGGGTGAATTCGACCAACCAGTTCGACGCGGCGTGCGGATTTGGCGGCTATCGCGAATCGGGCTACGGGCGCGAAGGCGGCCGCGAAGGCATGCTGGAGTACCTGACTCCGAAGTGGCTGCACGCATTGCCCAGCGCGCCGGCGAAGGCGGTGAAGCTGGAGACGCCAGATGAGGAAGAGGGATTTGCGGCGGCGGGATCGGCGCTTGGATCGACGATCGATCGCACGGTGAAGCAGTACATCGGCGGCAAGCAGGCGCGGCCCGACTCGGGATACTCGTTCCCGGTGTACGGGCGCGAGGGCGAGCTGCTGGGCGAAGCGCCGCTGGGCAACCGCAAGGACATTCGCAACGCGGTTGAAGCCGCACGCAATGCCACGGGCTGGGCCAAGAGCACGGCGCACAATCGCGCGCAGGTGCTCTACTACCTTGCGGAAAACATGATTCAGCGGCGCGACGAGATTGCGCAGCGGCTGGCGCGCGCGGTGGGCGAGGAGCAGGCCGCGGTGGAAGTGGATCTCGCGGTGCAACGCATCTTCTCTTATGCGGGCTGGGCCGACAAGTACGACGGCCAGGTGCATAATCCGCCGGGACGCAACATTGCGATTGCCATGAATGAGGCGGTGGGCGCGATTGGGATTCTGGCGCCCAAGGAAGCGCCGCTGCTGGGATTGCTCTCGCTGGTGCTGCCGGCGATTGCAATGGGCAACACGGTGGTCGCCGTGCCTTCGGAAAAATACCCGCTGGTAATCGGCGATGTGTACCAACTGCTCGACACGAGCGATGTTCCGGGCGGCGTGGTGAATCTGGTCGCCGGGCGGCCGGCGGAGTTGGCCAAGACGCTGGCAGAGCACGATGGCATCGAGGCGGTGTGGTGCTTCCGCAGCAATGAGGAAGCGACGTTTGTGCGGACGGCATCGATCGGCAACATGAAGCAGGTGTGGACCAACGACGGCCACGAGTACGACTGGTTCAATCCCGCGCAGGCCGAGGGACGGTGGTTCCTGCAGCACGCCACGCAGGTGAAGAACATCTGGGTGCCGTACGGAGAGTAGTCGGCAGGATGCGGATTGGGTTCGTGCTATCCCACGTCCCAAAAGCGGGACGTGGTGCACCCATTTTTCGTGCTGAATTGAAAAGGGTATGTTGAGGTCCGTGGCTTCCCACCCTTTTCCGCAAAAAACGCGGAAAAGGATGGGGCGCGGCGTTCTATTTACCGATCACGGCGTTCTATTTTCCGATGCAGAAGGGAGGAATGCGTCCGAGTATGGCATGAACTTCAATGTTCATACGGGTTTAAGTGTATCGTCCGCAGTCGGTTTCTCGCTCTGGAGACTTACTGGAGACTAGAAACTGGCACCGAAATAGGGGTATTACCTCGTGGCCGCGCCACACGATTTCTCCGATCCGCCCTGCATTGTTTTGACGACCGGCCGACTTCCAGTTCCCGGTCCAGCCCATTGGGAATTCGCCACTCGTCGATAGAGTCATGTGGCGTCGATTGACAAAGAACACTTGTCCGAGCAGCCCGTCGTGCCAGATTTATCGCGAGGCGCTCGCGCGCTTTTCGAAATCAGTATTCGACGGCGCCGTTCTGCGCGCACCATCCTCAGCCCCAAACACGAGCGTTCTCTAACTACAAAACGAAGGCCTGTTTTCCTGACAGAGGCGCGAGAACACCCAACTTGGTCAAGAAACGAGTGCGTATCCGGCGTCTCGCCGGGTTCATGTCGGTCTCGCGCAAGCGAACTTTTGAGAATAGAATGGCCTCACTGGAATAAATCCTGATGACGCTGAAGCTGCACTCGCCGATGCGCTTGCTTCTCGGAGCCCTGTCTCTGATTGCCGGCACAGCGCTCGCGCAAACCACAATCAATGTGGGGCCAGGGCAAGCATACACAACAATCCAGTCCGGCATTAATGCCGCCAACAACGGAGACACGGTGCTGGTTGCTCCCGGCACTTATAACGAAAACATCAATTTCAATGGCAAGGCCATCACGGTCACGAGCTCGGGCGGAGCGGCTGTGACGATCATTGATGGGGGCAACAAACCCGGCCAAGCCACTGTCGTTTTTGCAAACGGAGAAACGCGCTCCAGTGTCATTTCCGGATTCACCATTACCGGCGGAGGTGACACGATCTCTAGCGGGAACAGCGACGGCGGCGTTTTTGTCAACTCAGCTTCGCCCACCATTCAGAGCAACACCGTCACTGCAAACTACTGTCACGATATCGATGTCGAATTCGGCGCCGCAGCGATCCTCAACAACGAAGTCTCAGGAAATTTGACGGGCACTGGATCCGGAGCCGATCAGAGCTATTGCACCTTTGAAAGTGGAGTCACCCTAGGGGGTACATCCAGCTATGTGAATGGCCTGGGCTCCGTCGTTATCGGCAACACGATTGAGGACAATACCGGTAAAGAACCGTACAACGTAAGCGGCATTGAAGGCGGCGCACTTTCTCTCTGGGCAGCACAAAATGTGCTCATTATGAACAATACTATTCGCAACAATAGCGCTAGCTTCCCTGGGAGCGCCTTCGTCTCGGCCAATAGCACAGGGACCGTTATCGCTCAGAATCTGATTTATGGCAATTCCGGTTGTGCTGGTGCAATTGCTCCTGAAAATGGGGGCCTTAGTGCCAGCAGTCCGCAGATCCTCATCGCCAACAATGTCCTGGCGAATAACACAGCGACCGAGATCAATGCCGACGATTCGGCCTGCATTGCCATTGCTCAGATCTATCCCGCTCCCTATTCCTACGGTTCGAGCGGCCCCGGCGTCGTGATCGTGAACAACATCGTTGCCGGCTCAACCTCTTATCCAGCCGTGGACTGCTCCTGGTTCCAAACACCCAGCCTCTCCATCCAGCCCACGTTTGAGAACAATATCCTTTACAACGCCGGCGGGCCTTTCTTCGGCTCGTATTGCGTGGATGTTTCGACCCAGGACGGAAACATCGCCGCCGATCCGCAGTTTGTGAACGCTGCGGCAAACGACTATCACTTGCAGAGCACATCGCCGGCCATCGACAGCGGGCTGAACAGCGCAATCCAGACGTTTCAAACGATGACCGGAATGAACTGGACGACGGACTTCGACGGAAAACCGCGCATCCAGAACGGAAGCGGCAACGGCTGCATTATCGATATGGGCGCATACGAATACCAATCCGCGACCAACAGTTGCGGCGTCGCCGAAACGTTGACCAGTTCATTGAATCCCGCGACGGCCGGGCAAAGCGTGACGTTTACCGCCCAACTCAGCGCCACGTCCGGAGTCCCCACAGGTGATGTTCAGTTTTTCGATGGCACGACCCTGCTGTCTACTCAAGCGGTTTCGAACACCGGCTCTGCATCCTTCTCCACCAGTTCGCTCACCGTAGGGAGCCATACGATCACGGCCAACTACCAACCAACTGGAAGCTTCGGGGCGGGAAGCGCTTCGCTTATCGAAGTGATTAACGGAATTGCCACCGGTACAACGCTAACTTGCCTGCCGAATCCCGTTTATGTAGTAGGTACAGCGAAGTTCACAGCGACCGTGACCTCGACGGGCGGCACACCCACCGGCTCCGTCTCGTTTACTGACAATGGTGCGGCGCTGGGAACACAGAGCCTGGTGGCCGGTGCGGCGGTTTTCAATTACAGCGGCGAAGCCGTAGGTACTCATGCGATCGTCGCCACCTATGCGCCGGTGGGCTCGTTCGCATCCAGTTCGGCAACCTGCTCCGAAGTGGTTGATGCGGTTCCCACCACATCAACTTTAGTGGCCGCGCCGTCGCCCTCCACATTCGGCGGCAACGTGACGCTCTCGGCCACTGTGGTGCCCTCTATTCCGTTGTCCGGACCGAGCACGCCCACGGGCGTAGTTACCTTTTATAACGGCGCCGCGATGATTGGCTCCAGCTCGCTTGCCGGTGGAGTTGCGACTCTGAGCACAAATTCGCTTCCCGGGGGAAGCGACAACCTCACTTGCGCCTATGGCGGCAGTTCGATTTACTCGTCAAGCAACTGCAATCCCACCCCCATCGTCGTCAATGCGGCTCCCACTCTGCTTACCCTTAGCTCCAACGCCAATCCCGCAATCTACGGCAGTAGCGTTGCATTCACTGCCCATTTGACCGCGAACGGCCAATCGGCCGGAGCGGGAAATACGATCCAGTTCACCTTCAACGGCCAAGTCATCAGCCTGATAACGGACGCCACCGGTTCGGCCACTTACTACCCCAACGGCGCCCCCATTCCCGGTAGTTATCCCGTAAGCGCTGTCTTTGCGGGCAACAACAATATTCTCGGAAGCTCGGCATCGCTGACTGAGGTGATTACCCCGGCGCCCACCTCGATCGGCCTGAGCGCTGCACCCAACCCCGGCAACATCGGCCAGTCCGTCTCGCTGACCGCGACAGTGTCTTCGCAATCTTTATCCACGTTGGTCGGCAGCGGTAGTGTCTCTTTCTACGATGGGTTCACTCTGCTCGGCTCCGCGGCGGTCACGGCAAACACGCCACCGATCACGGGAAGCGGCACTGCCACCTTGGCTGCAACCTTCTCTTCAGTCGGGGTTCACAACCTCACCGCCGTCTTCGTCCCCAATGCGGATTTTCTTGGCAGCACATCCGCGGTTTTTCAGGAGACATTGATCGCGGGAGATTTTTCCATCGGCGTGGCTCCTGCAACGGCCTCGGTCTACACAGGCCAGTCAACCGTATCCCAGATAAGCGTGACCAGCCTCAACGGTTTCAGCCAGTCGTTAGCGCTCTCCTGCTCGGGGCTGCCAGCGAACACGACATGCAGTTTCAGTTCTGAAAGCCTGCCGAATGGGCAGGGCGTGGCGAAGCTTACGATCCAAACTTCTGCCCCAGCCCAAACTGCACCAGCTTCAGTGACATTGTTTGGTTTGCTGGTGTTGCTCCTGCTCCCAGGGAGAGAGCGGCGGCGCAGTTTGTTTGCTGCCTGCCTGGGCCTGCTGCTGATACTGAGCGCTGGTCTGGGGCTGAGCGGATGCGGGTCGCCGAACCCGGTCAGTGGAGGAACTCCGCCAGGCACGTATGCGATTTCTGTAAACGCCACAACGACCGGCTCCAGCCCGACATTAGCACACTCGGCTGTTGTCAGCCTGACCGTTAAATCCCTCTTCTGAGGCTTTGTTGCATGAATGCGTTTGAAAACATTTGGGGAATCACCTGCGCCTCAGTCCTGCTGGGAGTGTTTCTGCAATTGCCGGGACGGGCACAGGTAGTGCCCGCGGCAATCGGGCCCGGTAAGTCGCTATGGGTGGGCGCGGAATTCTCCGATTTCAGCGCGTCTTTTCCGTACCAGAGCGGGCAGCGCATACAGGGTATTGGGGCATTTGCCGATCTCCACTTAAAGCCGCGATTGGGCATTGAAGGCGATGCCCAATTTATGAACCTCGGAGGGTTTGAAGGCTCAACAGAGAACACCTACCTCGCCGGTCCCCGCATGTTTGTGTTGAGCAGCGGCAAGCTTCAATTGTTCGGAAAGGGACTGGTCGGCGTAGCCACGATTCATTATCCATTTCAGATCGGAAACGCAAACTACCTGGCGATAGGGCCGGGAGGGGGCGTGGAGTGGCGGCTGGATAACCACTGGATGCTACGCGCAGAATATGAATACCAATTCTGGCCAAATTCGCCAGGCTACGCGAACCTGCCGGATCACCCGCTCACACCGAATGGCTTTCGCGTCGGTATTGCGTACAGGGTATTCCGGTAGTCGCTTGCCCCGTCCGCAGAGCCGAGACATTCTTTACTCCATGCCCCGCGATCTGCTCGTTGGTATTCGCAATTCAAGTACTTTCCATGAAAGAATCGCCATAGTTGCAGGCAAATCAAATCGTTTCCTGTCAGTTAGCTTGCCTGAGTGTTAAGTTCCTCTTGCTAGGCCAACTCGCTCATCCAGCCTCAGCTTGGGGCTCCTGGACGGATTAGGAACGATAAACGCCCCAGGGTGCGATAGACCGAGGTAGCGATCTGGATCATGCTATTTGCCACCGCGATTGGAGGCCTTAACCGATGGCAAAAGAGCAAGCGCAAACGGACGCCCAAATCTGTTCTGAAGCTCCCGGATTCTTGAACAATCCAGGTCCGCTGTGTTCGACTACCAGTGCAATCGAGCGCGGTCAATTCTTGACTCGGCGGATCAGTATCGATAGACGGACCAGGTTATTGGGTTCGCTAAATCTCGCGTAAACTATTGATAATAAATATGTAACACTTACTTGCCGATGCAGAAGGTGGAGAAGATCAGATTGAGGATGTCGTCGGGAGTGGTCTGGCCGGTGAGGGAGTCGAGAGCCCAGAGAGCGCGATAGAGATCGAGCAGAATCATTTCGTGGGGAATGGTGGCGGCGTTGGCGGTGGCGGCGTCGGTTAATGCGGCGAGCGCTGTGGTGACGGCCTGATGCTGGCGGAGGTTGGTGAGCATGCCGGGTTCGGCCGCTGCGCCGCCGGTAGCGAGGGTCAGGATTTTTTCGCGCAGCACGGCAATGCCTTCGCCGGTGAGCGCGGAGGTTGAGATTGAGCTTTCCCCGGTCTCAAAATCGAGACCGGGGGCACCCATTTTTTGGTGCTGTTCCCGCAGATCGGATTTGTTGACGGCGACAATTGCGGGCCGGCCAACGACCGCGGCCAGCAGACGGTGTTCCTCGTCGTTGAGGGGCTGCGTGGCGTCGAGCACGACGAGCACCAGCGCCGCATCGGCGAGGGCTTCGCGACTGCGATGGATACCGAGCTGCTCGGCTTCTTCGAGAATTCCATCGGGAGAACCATCGAGAGATTTCAGAGAGCCTTCGCGCAGGCCCGCGGTGTCGACGAGTTCGATGGGAATGCCGCCGATGGAGATGCGCTCGGTGACGAGGTCGCGCGTGGTGCCGGGAGTGGCGGTAACGATGGCGCGGTCGCGCTCCACGAGGCGATTGAAGAGCGAGCTCTTGCCGGCGTTGGGACGGCCGACGATGGCGAGGGTGAGGCCGTCGTGCACAATGCGGCCGCGGGCAAACGAGGCTTCAAGCGCGGCGAGCGGCGGGGTGAGCTCGGCGATGCGCCGGGAAATTTCCTGCTGCGGGGTGACGTCCAGATCGTCCTCGGCGAAGTCGATGCCGGCTTCGAGCAGAGCGACGAGGTCGACGAGGGATTGCTTTATGGGCGCGACGCGGTGGCTGAGCGCGCCGCCCATCTGGCTGGCGGCCTGGCGCGCCTGAGTGAGGGTTTGCGCGTCGATGAGGTCGCGGACCGCTTCAGCCTGGGTGAGGTCGAGGCGGCCGGAAAGGAATGCGCACTGCGTGAATTCGCCGGGCTCGGCGAGGCGCGCGCCCAGATCGAGCGCACGGCGCAACAGCAGCTCCAGCACCACCGGCGAGCCGTGGGTTGCGATCTCAACCAGATCTTCGGCGGTATAGGAGCGCGGAGCGGCAAAGAATGTGACGAGGGCTTCGTCGATGCGCGTGGCGTCGTCGCTGGCGGAGTCGAGCACGTCGGCAAGACGCGCGTGGGCGTGATCGAGAGGATCGAGTGGATGGCGCAGGCGGACCAACTGGAGCGCGATGGCCGACGCCTGCGGGCCGCTGAGACGCACGATGCCGATGCCACCGCGTCCTGGAGGCGTGGAGATGGCGGCGATGGTGTCGGTAACCGTGGCGGGCTCAGACATTTCTACCCCTCAGTGTAGTGTGCGGGGCGGCGAACTCCTATCGTTTCGGTCCATTCACGACGGCCCGCTTTCCCACCCTTTTCTCCGCCGCGGCGGACGGAAAAGGATGGGGCACGGACGCAGTGTTTTATGGCTCCGCTCTATGGAGCGGGTCCATTCTGGGAAAGTAACCAATAAATGGGTACTTACGTGATAGTGGCGCTGACGGTGGAAACTGCACTACAGTTTAAATGTCTACGTGTCTCTCGGCGGGTTCGACGGCCGGGTTCCGGGAAGCGACTGTCCTGAGGCGAATGCGATGAAGTCTGCGCGGTTGGCTACACTCAAGATCTTTGCGCTGGCGTTCCTGCTGGTGGGTCTGGCGGGCCTGATCGCGTCTGCCGCCATTTCCACGCATTATCTTGACGTGATGCCCCGCGGGCCTGCGCCTGGAGAACTGCGCGTGGTGCCGCGCAGCATTCACGGCCTGACGGTGTACCAGACCGTGAAAGAAAACCGCCTGCTCAATACATGGGAGTTCACCTCGGTAGGAATTTTTCTCATAGGCCTCACGCTGAGCGCGGTTTATCTGGAGAAGTGGGGCAGTATGCAAGTGCCCGATGGCGCGGAAGAAGAGCCCGAATTCGCGGAAGATCTGAAGTGAGAAGCTAAAGCCTGTGCGCGGCGCGGACGACGCAGCGCAGCCCTCTACAATATAGCGATGCCTGAGCTGCCCGAGGTGGAAACTATCGCGCGCGGAGTGAACCGGCGCGTGCGCGGCGATCGCATTGTGCAGGCGTGGTTTGGCAAGCGCCCGCAAACCTTCAAAAATCCGGCCTCGCGACAGGCGAAAGGCCTTGCGGGGCGCACGATTCTGGCCGTGCACCGCACGGGAAAGCACATTGTTTTTGAGCTGAGCGCGGAGACAAGTGCCGCCACGCCGGACGCGCAATGGATCGTGCATCTGGGCATGACGGGGCGATTGCTGATTGCGACGCCGGATGCTCCCGTGGCTCCGCATACGCACGCTCGGATTGACCTGGCCAGCGGCAACGAGTTGCGCTTTGTGGATCCGCGTCGCTTCGGCCGGCTGGAGTTCCGCAATCTGCGCAGCAGCGGCGAGGGCGTGTTCGAGGCGCCGGGGGCCGAGCCGCTGACGATCGGCGCAAGCGCGTTTGCCGAGCTCTTCCGCCGACGGCACATGCCCATCAAGGCGGCACTGCTGAACCAAACGCTTCTGGCCGGGGTGGGCAACATCTACGCGGACGAGAGCCTTTTTCAGGCGGAAATCCGGCCGCGACGGCGGACCAACCGGTTGACCGCGGCGGAACTGGAACGGCTACGCCTGGCGCTGCGGCAGATTCTCACGCACGCCATCCGCCTGGGCGGGTCGTCGGTTTCGGATTATGTGGACGCCGAGGGAGAGCGCGGCTTCTTTCAGCTCGAGCATTGCGTCTACCAACGCACGGGCGAGCCGTGCCGCCGCTGCCAGACGCCGATCCGGCGCATCGAGCTGGCCGGGCGCGGAACCCACTTTTGCCCGGTCTGCCAGCGTTGAGTAAAGGCAAGCGGGGTTAGCGGGGCCAGGCTGGCTCGATCAGCCAACAAGTTTCATCGGCGCAAGATCGGTGTTTTCGGGGAGACTGAGACATCTCAGAGGTCGCGGTTCTACGGTTTTCGGTAGGATTTTAGCTCCAAAACTCCGGGAACCCATAAGATTCGTATAAAGATTTCCATGTAAGTCATTAAGAATCATTCATGTTACGAAAGGCATGTTAATTGCTATGTAATAGGCGCCAGTGATCAATCGGCCGCTGAAGGTAGGCCAAGCGAGCCAGAGACACAAGGGTACCCGGCATGAGCAACCGCCAATGAGCGGCCCTCAAAAGGGAAAGCCAGCCGGGAAGCCTAAAGTCGGAGCGGTGGAGACAGCCACTGCCCACCACACAGCTGGGAGGCCAGTGACCAGCTTGCAGGACCCGAAACGCCACCTTCAAAGGTGGCGTTTTTCGCGTTTGGACGCTTTCCCACCCATTTCGGTCGGCGCGGCGACCGCGAAAAGGATGGGGCACGGGAGCAGCGTGGATTTCCAGCGCATCACTTCAGTCACCCCGGCCCCCTCGCGCCCCTTGCCAGTGGTGAGCCTTCGCTGTAGTATCAGAGTTGCCTATTAAGCGGCTGACGCGGGCCACCCAGAGCATGGGTAGAGCAAGCTCGCCGTTGAGCAAAGAAACATCGCCAAACAGTTGAGATGGTTCAGAGTGGACTGTGTGCGACGGTTGCTCACATAGGAAATGGCGTCACCTGAGAAAAGCAGCAGCCGCGCCGAATCGATGCCGACGAGCGGATGGAGTGGATGAACGACCTCCGCAAACGAAGCGGCAAGCGCATTTTCACAGAGGGTCAAGTGGTGGAAGCACGCACAGGGAAGCGCGTCTGCCGGCTGCATTAGGGCTTGGCGAGAAGCGCAAATACGCGTGAAACCCAGAGGCAACCCCACTTTGGATGAAGGCTGTACGCCGCCGGGAATCTGCCGCGTTTTCTCTCCTGAAGGGAGAGGATTGGGGCAAAAGCAGGCCGGTTGGTTTACCGTTTGCAGCACGCGCAAAGCAACGCACTAGAGCGAAGCACCAGGAAGTACACGCATCATGACAATAGAACCGACGCAGCCCCAGCCTGAACAGGGGCCGACTCCTGACAACGGTCAGGTGCAGTCGCAAGGGCATCGGCGCCGCCGGCGCCGCCGCAAGAACAAATCAAGCCAACAGAGCGCGCCGCCTCCGCAAGGGCAGCCGCAGGCGCAGGGGCAACCGCAAATGCAGTCACCGCCGCAGTCTGCTCCGCCGCGGCCTCCGCAGCAGCGCCAGGGCCGCAAGAAGAAGTTCTTCCAGAAGAGCAACGGTCCCGCAGCGTCGCCCGGCAACAGCATGAACGCGCCACGAGACAAGCGCAGGGGACGACAGAAGGGCCCGCGCATGTTTGTCGGCCCGATGGACCACAGCTATCGTGTGGCGAACGGCAATGTGGCCGACGGACCGCCTTCCACCATCCCCACGGCGGGCAACGGCCACAGCAGCGGGTATTATCCCGACGTCTATTCCGGACAGGCTCCGGCGCCGATTCGCGAAAACGCTCCCACGCGGATCTTCTGTTTTATTGAGGATCTGTTTTTCCTGGCCAAGATTCAGGAGACGGCGCGCAAGCTGGGCGTGAAGGTGGAGTTCGTGAAGGGCGATAAGGAATCCGTGGACCGGATTCTGGAGTTTCCCGAAATCGAGCGGCCGGCTTTGCTGGTGTTCGACCTGAACAACCTGAACGCCAAGCCCATGTCGCTGATTCCCAAATTCAAAACAAAATTCAAGAAGGCGGTTTCGATCATCGGCTTCCTGAATCATCTGCAGGGCGACCTGAAGATGAAGGCGCAGGAAGCGGGATGCGACGCGGTGATGCCGCGCTCGGCCTTCTCGCAAAGCCTGCCGGTCCTGCTGCGCCGCTACGGCGTGGAAGAGGAAGAGGAAGTCGAGCGGCAGCCGGCGTTCTAAAAACAGGGAGCAAGGGAACGAGGGGGGGCGCTCGATGCGAGCGCGCCCCTTGTTTTTTACGCGGAGTCTCTTGTTTTTCTGCTGCCTGCTGGTTCTTGGCGATTCCCTGCTTTTCCTAACCCGGGGGCCAGGTCATTTGCCGGCCGCCCATCAGGTGCAGGTGCAGATGGTCCACGGTCTGGCCGCCGTCCTCGCCGGTATTCACGACGACGCGGTAGCCTTTCGCGAGGCCTTTGTTGCGGGCAATCTCCGCTGCCACGCTCATGAGGTGACCGAGCAACGCGTTTTGCTGTGGAGTGGCTTCGGCAAGCGAAGCAATGTGCTCGCGCGGAACGATCAGAATATGTACGGGAGCCTTGGGATTGATGTCGGCAAAGGCGTAGACGCGATCGTCCTGGTAGACGGCAGTGGACGGAATCTCGCCGGAAGCGATCTTGCAGAAGAGGCAGCTCATGGCGTGACCAGTGTACACGGAGGCCGTTCGAGCGGGCACCGAAGAAATCGCGGAGGGGCGCGCCGCTCAGGCGGATTCGATGATCATGTTTGCGTACTGAATGGTGTCGCCGGTGCGGATGAGGCCGATGGCGCGGGGGACGCGCTTCTTGAATTCGATGTGCGGCTCGAAGGTGAGCGGCACGCCATGGAATGCTGTGGCAAATTCCTTGCGGGTCGTGTCGTTGTTGGCGGCGTGGAACTCTTCGGCCATCCATGCGTGACCAATGCCGTAATTGGCGCGGATAGCGTTGAGTACGTCGAGCACGCGCGGGATGCCGTCGACGAGCGAGATGTCGACGGTTTCAATTTGCGGCCAGAAGGGAAATCCACGGTCGGCAATGACGAGGGTGTTGGTGTGGCGGATGCGGGCGAGCAGAGCAAGGATGTGCGGGTTCAGGATGCCGGACTTGAGCATGGAATGATCGCTCCCTGTTCAGCTTACAATGACGCCATGGCCGCTTCCCCGCCGTTGCGCGTGATTCACACCGTGTGCTCGCACGATTGCCCGGACTCGTGCGCGGTGCTGGTGACGGTGAATGAAGAGGGCCGCGCGGTAAAGGTGGAGGGTGACCCATCGCAGCCGGTCACGCAGGGATTTCTGTGCGGCAAGGTGGCGAAATATCTGGATCGCGTGTATGCGCCGGACCGCGTTCTGTATCCTCTGCGGCGAAAGGCTGGGGTGGAGAAAGGGCCGCTGCAGCGCGGGCGCGAGCACGAGGCCTTTGAGCGCGTGAGCTGGGATGAGGCGCTGGACGCGATTGCCGCGCGGCTCCAGGAGACAAGCGATCGCTACGGACCGGAATCGATTCTGCCGTACAGCTACGCGGGAACCATCGGCGTGCTGGGTTACGGGTCGATGGATCGGCGGTTTTTTCATCGCCTGGGCGGAAGCCAGCTGGACCGCACGATCTGCTCGGAGGCGGGCGGGCAGGCGTGGAACCTGGTGTACGGCAAAAAGTTTGGCATGCCCACCGAGGATTTCCGTCTGGCGAAGCTGATTCTTGCATGGGGCGCGAATATCCACGGCAACAATGTTCACTTGTGGCCGTTTGTGGAAGAGGCGCGGAGGAACGGGGCGCGGCTGGTCGTCATTGATCCTTACAGGACGCGCACCGCGGCGGTGGCCGACTGGCATATTGCGATCCGCCCCGGCACGGATGCGGCGCTGGCGCTTGGCATGATGCGCGTGATTCTCGATGAGGGCCTGGAGGACCGCGCGTACATTGCGGAAATGACGCACGGCTTTGAAGCACTGGCCGCGCGCGCGCGCGAATACACTCCGGAGCGCGTGGCCGCGTGGACGGGAATGACGCCGGGCGAGATTGAACAACTGGCGCGCGAGTATGCGACGACGCGGCCGGCGGCGCTGCGGCTGAACTACGGCGTGCAGCGCGCGGAGAACGGCGGCGCGGCGGTGCGCGCGATTGCGATGCTGCCGGCGCTGACGGGAGCGTGGAAGACGCGTGGCGGCGGCGGACAGCTTTCGACGTCGGGTGCTTTTGCGTGGGACAAGAAGGCGCTGGAGCGGCCGGATCTGGCGCTGGCTTCGCCGATCGGAAGGCTGGCGCGGGTGGTCAACATGTCGGAGCTGGGGCGGGCGCTGACGGAACTCGGCCAAGCCAGGGATCAGGGATCAGATGTCAGGGGTCAGAACGACGGGCCGGCGGTTCATGCGCTGTTTGTGTACAACTCGAATCCGGGAGCGGTGGCGCCGAATTCCAACGCGGTGCGGAGGGGGCTGGAGCGCACAGATCTATTCACCGTGGTGCACGAACAGTTTTTTACCGACACCACCGACTACGCCGACTTCGTGCTGCCGGCGACGACGTTTCTGGAGCACACGGACGTGCAGGGAGCGTACGGGCACTACTTTGTGCAGCTTTCAAAGCAGGCGATTGCGCCACTGGGCGAGGCGCGATCGAATGTGTGGCTGTTTTCAAATTTGGCGCAGCGCATGGGTTTCACGGAGGCGTGCTTCCGCGATACGCCGGAAGAGATGATCCGGCAGGCATTGGCGATGGGCGCGGATGGCCGCTCAACGAATGCGGGCATGGAGCACATCACGATAGAGGAGCTGGAGCGCGAAGGGCATGTGCCGCTCGCATTTTACGCAGATCCCGAGACGCGGCCGTTTCTGCCGTACACTTCAGGACCGGTTCCTACGCCTTCCGGCAAGATCGAGTTTTTCTCTGAGGCGCTGGCCGCGGCGGGCCTCGATCCGCTTCCGGGTTTCGTGCCTGCGGTGGAGTCGCGCTGGGGAGAGATGGCGAAACAGTATCCGCTGGAATTGCTGGCGCGCAAAAACGACAACTACATGAACTCGACCTTCGCCAATCTGCCGGGCCACCGGAAGATGGAGGCGCGGACAAGCCAGAAGCTCGAGATGCATCCGCTGGACGCTGAGGCGCGCGGCGTAGGCGAAGACGACCTGGTGCGCGTCTTCAACGATCGTGGCGCGATTGAGTTGACGGCGATGCTGAACGCACATCTGCCGGCGGGCGTGGTGGCGGCGCGGCTGGACTGGGCGAAACTGCACCCCGGCGGCGCGAATGTGAACGCACTGACCAGCGAACGGCTGACCGACATCGGCGGCGGAGCTACGTTTTATTCGACGCTGGTGGAAGTGGCGAAAAGCAGCTTCTAGCTTTTAGCTCTTGGCCTTTAGCTCGTCGAGGTGAACAGGCGGCGGTTGCGGAGATGAAAGCTTAGAACGACGGACGTAGGGGCCGAGGGGCCAAAGGAACACGAAGACGGACCTGCGGCGATTTTCTAGCGTTTCTTTGCGCGCTCGCGTTGCAGCTCGCGGTAGAGATCACTTTTCGACCGGCCCAGTTCGCGAGCCAATCGCTTGAGCGCTTCTTTTTCGTCGACGCCGCTTTCAGATTGCAGGCGCGCAACGCGAGCCGCAATTTTCTCAGGTGCGGATTCGGTGCCTGATGCAGCGCCGGAGGTTCTGGCCGACGCGGGTGCTTCGACGAGAAGCGTGATTTCGCCGCGAATGCGGTCGCGAGAGGCGAGTTCCTTCCGTACCTCGGCCACGGTGCCGCGCAAAAACTCTTCGTGCAACTTGGTCAGCTCTCTTGCCAGCACTGCGTGCAGCAGACCGCCCCAGAGTTCTTCGATGTCAGAGAGTGTTTCGAGAATGCGGTGCGGGGCTTCGTAAAAAATCAGGGTGCGCGGGTTTTGGCGCGGATCAGCCTGCTCGCGCGCGGCGAGATCTTCGAGCCAGGTGCGGCGCGTGCCCGATTTTTCCGGCGGGAATCCGAGAAAGTGGAAGTCTTCGGTGGAAAGTCCCGAGGCGACGAGTGCGCTGATGGCCGCGCTGGCGCCGGGAATGGGAAACACCGGAACACCGCCGGCAATGGCTTCGCGGACAAGCCAACTGCCTGGGTCGCTGACGGCCGGAGTTCCCGCGTCGGAGACGAGTGCGATGGCCTCCCCGGCCTTTATGTTTTGGATCAGTTCTGTGGCACGCTCGCGCTCGTTGTGTTCGTGATAACTGACGGTTTTCTTCTCGATTTGGAAATGGTTGAGAAGCTTTTGCGTCTGGCGGGTATCTTCGCAGGCGATGCGATCCACGTTGCGCAGTACATCGAGCGCGCGGAGCGTGATGTCGCCGAGATTGCCAATGGGTGTGGCGACGAGATAGAGGCCGGGAGCGAGCGGTGTGTCAGATTTGGGTTCCCCGGTCCCCAAGTGCGAGGGACCGGGGGCACCCCCCAATTGTGGGTGGTCCACCATCGTGCCTTCAGTTCCCTTGTTCCATGCGCTCGATGCGTCGCTGTTCGGCGAGCAGCGCCATGGAGTTCATGAGGTTCTGCACGCTGACGATGCCGACTACGCGGCCGCTCTCGGTGATGGGAATGAGCGCCAGGCCGTGGCCGGCGGTGAGGCGGCGGATGGTGGTGCCGAGCGTGTCTTCAGGCCGCGCCACCTGGAAGGTGCGCGACATGATCGACTGCACATAGCCGTTGCCGTCATCGCGGAGTGCATCGACAATGCGTTGCCGCGAAATGATGCCGACCAGTTGCGGGCCGCGGACAACGGGGAAATCCTCCTGCAGCGAGTGCACGCTACGGTACAGGGCGTCGGCGAGAGTGTCAGAGGGCGAGAGCGTGGCGAAGTCCGTGAGCATGACTTCGCGCATGCACACGGTGTCGACGACAGACTGGAAAAAGACGCCCTGATCCTCGATTTGCGCGCCGATCATGACAAAGAAACCGGCAAGGACGAGCCATGAGTCGTGCAGCAACATGCCGCCCAGCATGGCGAGGAGAGCCAAAGCCTGGCCCAGGCCTGCGGCGGCGCGGCCTGCTGGCGCCACGCCATGCTTGCGGGCGAAGGCATTGCGGACGATACGGCCGCAATCGAGCGGGTAGGCGGGGAGCAGATGCAGCGCGCCGAGAAGCAGTTGCATCCAGACCATGCTGCGCAACAGGCTCTCGGCGGTGATGAGGGGAAAGCAAAAAAGCTGGACACTTGTGCTGACGCCCAGAATGGCCGCGGCCGCGGTAAGGCCCGCACACATATTGGCCAGCGGACCGGCAAGCGCCAGAATATATTGTCCGGAGCCGGCGTTGGCTTTTTCCTGACTCTCGGGGTTGGCGTAGGCGAACAGTCCGCCGATGGGGAGGAAAAGGATGGCGCGCAGGCGCAGGCCCAGCCACGCCGCAACCACGAGACGGGCGGTCTCGCGCACAGCGACGGCGGCTACGAGCAGGAGGAAGAGCGCCAGACCATACGGCCAGCCCTGCGCGGCGCACATAGCAAAAAGCACCAGCACCAGGAGCGGAAAGAAGATGTGGACGCGGACCTCTACGCCCATCCACCGGCCAAACGGAATGGACCAACCGCGCATAGTTCGATTGTAGAGGGTGAAAGGCAGCTCCTAGCTACTAGCTTCTAGCTCCTAGCTTTTTTCTTGCGGAGTTTGCTGCGGTTCGCGGCGAAGAAACCGGTCCAAGGCCGGTCCTTTATGCTGGTGGGCGATGCGCATTATTGCGGGAACGTATGGTTCGCGGCGGCTGGACGCGCCGCCGGGGTTGAACACCCGTCCGAGCAGCGACCGCCTGCGCGAAACACTCTTCAATGTGCTGGCTCCGCGCATGCGCGGAGCGGCTTTTCTGGATTTGTATGCGGGATCGGGCGCGGTGGGCCTGGAGGCGCTGAGCCGTGGGGCCGCGCGCGTGACATTTGTGGAACGGGCTCCCGTGGCGCTCAAGGTATTGCGGCGCAATCTGGAGCAGCTGGGCATCGAGAGCGGGTTCGACGTGCGCGCCGAGAGCGTGGCGGCGTTCCTGCGTTCTGCCGCAAAAGCCAGTTCAAAACCGGGACCCCACGAAGCGGCAAAACCGGGACGCTACGAAGTGGTTTTTCTCGATCCGCCGTACGATGCGGCCGTGGAGTATGCGGCCACATTGGGGCTGCTGGGAAACGCGCCGGGGATTCTGGCGCCCGGAGCGCGGGTGATTGCCGAGCACCGGCGCAAGCAGAGCCTCGAAGACCGATACGGCAGCCTGAAACGGGTGCGGCTGCTCGAACAGGGCGACGCCACGCTGAGCTTCTATGAGACCGCCTCCACACCCCCGGAGGTCTCGACTGCCAGCCCTGTGTGATTGCCGGCGGAGGGGGCCGGAGGTTTTGCACCTTCACGTGTGAGCCGGGTCACCGTCAAGCGCATTGACAGCGGAGGAAAGTAAGAGAAAAATGACGGGGCGTAGAAATTCGAGCCGTTTCATGCAGTCTATGGAGGGAACGTGAAAAACGCAGTAAAGATTCAGACATTGGCAGCTTTGGTTTTGTTGGGCGCGAGTGGATTTCTGGCGGGTTGCAATTCGACTCCCGATCTGACGCAAGACCAGGCAAAGGCAATGATTCAGGCCAAGTACGATAAGGACCCGGGCACGGTGTTCAATATCGCGGTGAACGATCGCGGCATGCAGCAGGGCGTGCATGCCAACCTTTGGCTCGGAGTGAAGCGCTATCCCAACGGTTATTGGGGCGACTTTAAGCTGACTCCCGACGGAGCCAAGGTGCTGAAACTGCAGAGCGGCGGCGACACGATCCAGTGGCGGCCGGACGGCCCGAACGATCCCACTTACACGATCATCGTGGTCCCGCTGGTCACCAGCAAATTGAAGACGCGCAGTATTGGCGACGTGCAGACGATTGCGGACACACGGACCGTGACCTATATGGAAGACGTGGACCTGAGCAACTTGCCGGAGAGTTTGCAGGCCATTGCCCAAAACCCCGGCAACAAATTGAGCACGCAGCGCGTGGCAACGTTCGCTTTGGTAAACGGAGCCTGGACGCTGCATTCGATCCAGTAGCAGACAGCACAGCCCGCCTGAAAAGCAACTGGCCGGATACGATCTCGTATCCGGCCAGCGTGTTTTTGCCTGCATGAACCGCCGTTGCCTATTGCGGCGGGGGGCCAGAAGGCGCACCGGACGGCGGAGCCGATGGGCCATTGGGCGGAGGGCCGCCCATTCCGCCGCCGCTACTCACGGCAGTTGCGGTAAAGATGCCGTTGTTGAGGGCGCCTTCCGCGCGCACGGTGTCGCCCACCTGAATATCCGCGAGAGTGATGGGGTCGCGACGCCGGCGGAAGGTGGTGTTTTCGTCGGCCACCACGGTGTGCGGGGCATTGTCGAGCGCGCCGGTAAGGGTGATGGTGGTTCCGTTGATGGCCGTCACCGTGCCTTGCAGCCAGGTTTTGCCAAAGTTGGCTGCCATCTCCCGCATGCGCCTGGCTTGTTCGGGATCAAGCTGCACAATGCGCGTGGCGCCGACCGATTTCGCGGAGGCGTCAATGTCGCCCATCGCAGCAATGGCATCACCGACTTTGATGTCGGTGGCCTTGATCTCCTGCGGAGGGTTGCCGCCGCCATAGCCGCCGCGGCCGCCGCCATTGCCCATGCCCTGGCCGCCGCCTCCGCCGGGACCACGCATGCCGGCCGGCTGCCTGGTGATGCGGGTGTTGGCGCCGAAATGGATGGTATACATATCGCCCATGTCGGTCTTGATGGTGTAGTGATCGGCTGCAACCTCGGTGACGGTGCCCAAGAGGCCGCGGCCCATCATGCCACCGCCCATGCCGCCGCGACCCCCGCGCTGGCCGTAGCCGCCGCCATTTCCCTGGCCGGAGTTCGGGTTCGGATTCTGGCCAGGGGGCGGAGCGGAACCTGGATCCTGTGCGACGGCTGCTGCAGTGAATGCAAGGACGGCGAACATGACGGGCAAGAGACGGAGTTTGATCAAAGCTCCCATATGTGCTCCCAGGGGCGGCGCGAAAGCCAGCCTGGTTGATAGACGGTTAAGAGGAGAGGGGAGACTACGCAGGAGGCAATTGCGGCTCTAGTTGTGCTGCTCGGAGAGAAGTTGTTTGAAGGCGGGGTTATCGCGAAGGCTGGCGAACTGGCTGTCGACCTGGACCTTCTTGCGGGTAGTAAAGCCTTCATCGAGGGCCATGCGGAGGTACTGGAGGGCGCAATCGGTGTAGCCGGCGCGCGCGCAGCCTGCCGCCATGTAATAGTTCACAGCGCCCCTGGCCTGCACATTGGAGGGATTGTCGACCGATGGACCGTTGTGATCGGCAAAGATCTGCGGATCGATGGCGAGGGCCTGCTGGTAGGCCTTCCAACCCCGGTTGTACTTGTGTTCCGCCAGCAGGTTGGTGCCATAGTTCTTGAGAAAGATCGCGGACCCGGGGTTGAGCTTGAGCGCCTTGCGGTACATGCGATCGGCCTCGCCATATTCTCGAAGCGAAGCGTAGACCGTGGCCAAATTGTTCATCACTTGAGGATTGGTGGGATCGAGCTTGAGCGATTCCTTGTAACAGCGGGTGGCATCTTTGGAGTTGAAGAGCATCTGGTAAGCGATACCCATCTTGTTCCAGATGTCCGCCGTCATTTGTGGCGACTTGGAGTAAGCGGCAATGGCGGCCTGGTAGCGCTCATGCCCGACGAGCGAATCGCCGAGCTGCTCCGCCGTGGGGGGCGTTTGCGGAGGTGCCGCAGAGGCCGGAGGCGGGGTTGGACTGGCGGCCTGTGTGGGCTGAGCCCGGGACGCACCGAGAGAGAGCGCAAGCAAGGGCAGGAACAAAAACCAGCGACTTAGCTTGAGCCCGCGCATCTTCCCTCCTACTGACGCAAAGAGGGGGCGATTTAGCTGACCAATCGTCCTCTGCTACAGGAACATTAGAGCACTTAAGCAGGGCGAAACCAAGCCCCACGTTCCCAACTTGCCTCGAACCTGTCGGAAGATCCGGTCGGGGCCTGACAACGTACCGTAGATTAAAGCAAAAGCCACGCTATTGCAGTGACGCACGGCATGGGCCGCGGCGTTGGCCATGGGGAAGGCGCGAGCTTTGCAGGAGGCAAAAATGGCAGCGAATTGTAACGTAAATGGGCTACACTCTACCCCAGACGAGGAGGGCCCTCGCGTGACCGCAACCACTTCCCCGGTGCTGTCTCTGAACCGGATTTCCGGCCTTAGCGAACGATTTCGCGCCGCGCGCCGGCAGACGCTGGAGTTGTGCCAGCCGCTCTCGGCGGAAGACATGATGGTGCAGTCGTGTTCTGAGGCGTCGCCGGCCAAATGGCACCTGGCCCACACCACGTGGTTTTTCGAGTCGTTCGTGCTGCGGGAGTTTTTGCCCGGCTATCAAGTTTTCAACGCCGATTTCGCGTGGCTCTTCAACAGCTACTACGAGAGCTTTTCCGCATTTCCCGAGAAGCGTCTGCGATCGTCGTTCTCGCGGCCGGGGCTCGACGAAATTCTGCGCTATCGCGAGCACGTAGACTTGGGCCTGGAACGGCTATTTGAGCAGGAGCCGGAGGCGGAGGCGCTACGGCGGATCGAGCTGGGCGCGAACCACGAGGAGCAGCACCAGGAATTGCTGCTGACCGACATTCTGCATGCGTTCTTCACGAATCCGCTGAAGCCGAAGTACAGGGAGCAAGCCACCCCATCGAGCAAAGACCACTCGCTGGGGACCCCGGCAGGGAGCGAGGGAGCGGAAACCGAAGCGCTTGGGTTTGCGGAATTTGAGGGGGGATTGCGCGAGGCGGGGCACGCGGGCGGCGGGTTCTGCTTTGACAATGAGATGCCGCGCCACCGCGTGTGGCTTGAGCCGTATGCGCTCAGCCGAAGGCTGGTGACGTGCGGCGAGTTTGCGGAGTTCATGGCCGATGGCGGCTACCAGAAGCCGGCGCTGTGGCTTTCGGCGGGGTGGGACGCGGTGAAGCACAACGGCTGGCGCGCGCCGCTCTATTGGAGCGAAGACGGCGGCGGCCAGAAGGATGGCGACCCGAGAGAAGTGGATTGGACTGTCTTTACCCTGCGCGGGGAACTGCCGCTGAAGGAACTGGCGGCGACGCCGGTGAGCCAGGTGAGTTTTTACGAGGCGGACGCTTACGCACGATGGGCGGGGCTTCGGCTGCCTACGGAGTTTGAGTGGGAGACCGCGGTGGAGGGCCAGGCGGTTGAGGGAAATCTGCTGGATTCGGGGAATCTGATGCCCATTCCTGCCACGGATTTCATCCAAGACGAGAACGGTACGAAGTACCAAAACCAGGAAACGGCGAAGTACTATGGGGACTGCTGGGAGTGGACCAGCAGCGCCTACCTGGGCTATCCGGGTTTTCATCCGCTGGACGGTGCGCTGGGCGAGTACAACGGCAAGTTCATGAGCGGGCAGATGGTGTTGCGCGGCGGATCGTGCGTCACGCCGGCGCGGCACATTCGCGCGACCTACCGCAACTTCTTTGCGCCGGAGACGCGGTGGCAGTTTTCCGGAATCCGGCTGGCGAAATAGCAGGTTTCAGGGGTCAGGTTTCAGGAATCAGTGGACCACTCAAGACATTGCGAGCCGACACCTGACACCTGAAACCTAAAACCTGACACCTAATCATGTCGTACCGAACAGAAAAGACATCGTAGTCCGGGTCCCTGCATCTAACCAAAAAACATGACTGCAGCAGCTTCCCCTGCCGTAGCACAACAACTCGACGAACGCGTGAGCGCGGCGGTTCGCGAAGGGCTCACTGCGCGGCCCAAGCGGTTGCCTGCCTGGCTGTTTTACGACGAAGCGGGCTCGCTCCTGTTCGATGCCATCACGGAACTTCCTGAGTACTATTTAACCCGCACGGAACGTGGCATTCTGACGGCACACGCGGCAGAGATGACGGCGCAAGCCGCGGCCGGCGCGCGCCTGCGCATTGTGGAGTTGGGCGCGGGATCGGCGGACAAGACGCGCCTGCTGCTGAAGGCCGCAACCGAGTTGCAGGGAGCGGTGCAGTATGAGCCGGTGGATGTTTCGGCGAGCGCGCTGGAGGCGGCTCGGGAGCGGATCGAGCGGGAGATCAAGGGCGTAACGGTGACGCCGCGCGTGATGGATTACACCGACGGCGATGGGAGCCGATTGCATCTGGGACCGGCGGTAGCCCAAGAGCGCAGGCTGGTGGTGTACATCGGATCGAGCATCGGCAACTTTGAGCCGCACCAGGCGGCGAAGCTGCTGCGGCGCGTGCGCGCGGGACTTAGGGCGGGCGACGGCTTTCTGCTGGGAGTGGACCTTGCGAAAGAGGAAGCCGCGTTGCTGGCCGCCTATGATGACGCGGCGGGTGTCACCGCTGCATTCAATCGGAATCTGCTGGTGCGGCTGAACCGCGAGCTCGATGCGGAGTTCGCGCCGGAGGGTTTTGCGCACTGTGCGTTGTGGAATGAGGCGGAATCTCGGATAGAGATGCATTTGAAGAGCCGTAGCGCGCAACGCGTGCACGTGGGTGCACTCGACCTGACGGTGGAATTTGCCGCGGGCGAGAGCATCCACACCGAAAACAGCTACAAATACCGGCCGGGGCAGGTGGAAGCGCTGCTGGCCGAGGCAGGATTCCGCGGAGGCAACGTGGACGGATGCGCGGGGGTGGTTTGCGGTGTGCCTGGGTAGGGCATAGAGAGACTTATCTATCTGAATGTCTTCACCGCGTAGAGCACAACCGCCCCGCTCCGAATCTGCGAGGGTGGTCTTTGCGCACTGCCATTTTGGGGTAGAATCAACGCCAGCATTCATACATTGCGTCTGAGGCTTGTTTATGAAATACCTCCGCATCATGGGCGGGATTTCAATCGCGTTGTTCTTTGCCTTGCCTCCAGTCTTCTTCGCGCAAACCACAATTCATGTGCCCGCTGACGCACCTACAATTCAGGGTGGAATCAATGCGGCGAACAATGGCGACACAGTTCTGGTCGCTCCCGGAACTTACCCGGAAAACATCAGTTTTAACGGCAAGTCGATTACCGTGAAGAGTTCGGCGGGACCTGCGCAAACAACCATTGTTGGACAAATCAACGGCGCTGAGAGCCCTGTACCGAACGCGGCAACGGTGACTTTCAGTAGCGGCGAGACGAGAAGCTCGGTCATCTCCGGATTCACAATCTCAACGGCGTCTTTCTCCGCGTATTCCGACTCCAACGGGATCTACATATTTGAAGCGAATCCAACGATCACGAATAACATCATCACTAATAACACTGGCTATGGCATCCAATTGTATTTTGGTGGCGCGCTCATCTCCGGAAACACAATCAGCAACACAAGCACCGGCTACGAAGCGTCACTGGGTCCGGACTGCGATTACGAGACGGGCAGCGGGATCGGCGGCGGTGGCGCGTGGGATTTCGACATCGACATCGAAAACAACGTGATCGAGAACAATGTCGCGCCTTGTCAAGGGGGTGGGATCTACCTGAATGCGCCCCCGGTCACCACGATCGCCAATAACATCATCAAAAACAATCAAGGGCTAACGCAGGGCGGCGGGATCTACATGCAGAATGTGGCAACGTTTCCCATCACTGTTGCCCAGAACCTGATCTATGGTAATTTTGCGGCCGAAAATGGGGGCGGAATGACCATCTCGATTCCCGCCGTTTCCATTCCCAATCCAATGGGCCCCTTGAACTTTCTGATTACAAGCAACACGATCACCGGAAACTCCATCGCGCCAATTGCTGCATTGACAGGCTACTTTGACAACGGTTCTCAGATTGCGTTCGACGGTTATGTCAGCCAAGTGGGGATGTTCAACAACATTGTCGCTTCGGCCGACTCCTATGCGACCATTGCCTGCAATCCAGAGTTCGAAGACCTAAGCCTGGAGCCGCCGGTTGCGAACTACAACGACATCTTGAATTCGTCGGGCCTGGAATCTGGCGGCTGGTGCACCACGCCGGCCGGAGGCATCGGCAACATTTCAGCGAACCCGCAATTCAGCAACGTTGCGCAAAATAATTACCAGCCGGTCGCAGGGTCCCCGGTGATTGACGCAGGCTTCAATGCCGCTCCTGGTCTTCAGTCGCAGGACATCAACGGAAATCCGCGCATCCAGAATGCGACGGGAATGGCGGTGGCGACCGTCGACATGGGCGCCTATGAATTGTCGGGCGTACCGGATAGCCGGGGAGCTACGCAGACGTCGTTTTCTGTGAATCCTGCCAACTCGATGTATGGTCAGGGCGTGACATTATCAGCCGGCGTGACGGCAACCGGGGGCGTTTCCGCAGGCACGGTGACCTTTCTCGATGATTGGACGCCGATCAGCCAGAGCAATGTCAACGCTTCGGGTTTAGCCGCCCTCACTATAAGCCAACTGGCCGTGGGCACACATTGGATTGTGGCGGAATACAGCGGAACCACGGGGCTGGATCAGAGTGTTTCGGCAGCCGAGAGCGTTGCGGTGCAGGGTATCACCACGACGACAACGGTCACCGTATCCCCGAATCCCATCTATATTTCACAACAAATCACAATCCTGGCGAACGTATCATCTGCTGTGGCAGGTATGTCGGGCACGATCAGTTTTGTTGATTATTATCAGGGTTTACCTGTCACCCTTGGCTCGTCGCCAATCGGCGCAAACGGCACAGCCTCCCTGACAGTTTCAAACCTTTCAGACGGCACCAATGATATTGAGGCTGTTTATTCCGGCGATAGCGGTCATGCTTCGAGCACGTCGAGCCTGGTTGCGCTCTCTGTCGAGGATTTTTACGCTTACGTCTCCGGCAATTCGCTAACCGTCACGGTTCCAGCGGGCCAAACGGGGTCGGGAGGGATTTTTGTCGACGCGTATGGCGGCCTGAGCGGAACGATCACGTTCACGTGCTCCACACCCAGCACGATGACTGGAGCCAGTTGTTCGGCTGCGTCGATCCAGCTGAATGGGACGGCGAATGAGCCCACGACATTTTCGGTTTCTACAACCGCGCGAACGACTGCCGAATTGAGCCCAACCGCCCGGCGCGGACAGCGGAGATTTCCCATTCTCTGGTCTGGGGCACTCCTCCTGCTTTGCTTTTCGGCGCGTCGGCGGTGCTCGCGTTTTCTCTTCCTTATTTTGCTTATCCCACTCGCCTTAACTTCTGCCAGCTGCGGAGGCGGCGGTGGCGGTGGAGGAGGGGGAGGAACCGGGCCGGTAAACACGGGTACTCCGGCCGGAACCTACACGATTACCTTCAATGCGACGATTGGTCCGCTAACGCACAGCTTTACCGGCACTGTTGTCGTCCAATAGCGAAAGCGTGGCTCAAACCGAGGATCTGCGGGAGGGGCCCGCGGGGGTGGTTTGCGGTGTGCCTGGGGCGGGCGGGGTAGGCGCTCCCTGCGCTCCGGCGCGGAGTTACGCGCTTTCGCCCGGCTCCTGTTCTTGCGACGCATCCGAAGGCTCTGCAGCGGGCTCAATGTAGAGCCAGCGAAGAAGCAGGAACGCTACGAGCAGAATCAACGCTGAGGTGATCCATTCACGGAAAAAGAGCTGATAGAGAAATTGTGGAGGCTGGGCCGGATAACCGACGGGATTTTTCGCTCGCTGAATCGATTCGGTCAGCCAGTTCGCCAGCGGGGCTGCGATGCCGGAAACACAGCTCGTGATGCCGCTGACAAAGAGCCCGCCAACGATAATCACACCCACAAAACTCTCGACCAGAGCCTTCTTAATTCGATCAAGCATGGAATTTCCTCGTAAGTTTTTCGCGATAGCTGCCCAGACAACGGAGCGGACCGACGCCGTAGACCCAGTGCGACACGATCCACGCAGCGAGAACCACGGCCACACCGTCGAAAAGGCAGGTGAGCGCGACGGCCAACGTATCCGGATCTTCGGATTCGAGTTTCCACAGCGCGGTGGAGAGATGATGATCCGCTATGAGTTGGACGAAGAACAGCGCGTGGCACACGACGCGGTCCGCGGCGAGATAGAACGCTGCACACGACGCCAAGAGCAGAGCGGCGACGGTGACGGCCGCGACGTGCGAATCGATGAGCGTCTTGCGAAGAGAGGCGAACATGGTTCCAACCCTTCAGCGAAGATCTTATACCTGTTCCTCGGGGCGTGTTTCATGAAAAGCCTGGCGATCCGATCCGAAGGCCGCAGGGGTTAAAGCCCCTCAGTTTTCCCGCCCTTTTCGGCACGACTGAACAGGGTGCAGAGAAAGTCTCACAGGTGCCGCGGAAGAAAGTCCCGTGGCTAAAGCCATGCTGGATAGGGGGCCTTTATTCGGGAGGCTGAAGCCTCCCGCTCCCTCCGAACTACGAAAAACCGAGTTTTTCAGCAGGCTGTGAAGTCGTGCCCTTTCGCGAGTGCTTTTATGAAATGCGCTCTGTCTTTTTCATTTTGGCGACGGGATGCGCACCAGCAGAATGTCGTGGCTTGCAAGCTCAATCGGCATGTTGTCGGTGAGCGTGATGTCCTTGCCGGTCCAGAGGTCTTTGGCCTTGAGCGGGCCGTGCAGGCCGAGTTTGGCCAGGTTCAGATGGAACGGGTGGCCCGAATAGCGGTCGGAGCCGGCGTTGATGACTGCAATCGCCGTCGCTCCTCCGGAGAGATGCCGCGTCCAGACGTCGAGCTCACCGTCGGAGTAAGCGCGCGTGGCTTCATGGCCCAGTCGGTCCTGGTCGATGGCAATCACGTCGCGATTGGTGAGGATGGCGCGAACTTCGGGCGTCATGTTGGGCAGGTCGTTGCCGGCCAGGAGCGGCGCGGCGAGCATGGCCCACATGGAAAAGTGGGTGCGATTTTCAGCCGACGTCAGATAACGTATCGGGCTGTTGGGTCCTGACGATTGACCGTTGCCCACTTCGAGCATGTCAGGATCGTTCCAGTGGCCGGGGCCTGCGTACTTCGCCAGTCCGGCATTCTCGTTGAGGATAGAGTAGATGCTTTGCCAGTTGGGCTGGATGTCGCCGGTGGTGCGCCAGAGGTTTGCGCCCACCGAGGGACCCCACTCCCACACCGCGTCCCAGCCGTATTGGCAGAACGAGTAGACGATGGGACGGCCGGTGGATTTGAGGGCCTTGTTCATCTTGTCGTAGGCGGCAATCATCAGACGCATCTGCGCGGCCTTGTCGTTGGGCGCCTGGGCGGTCATCACGGCCTCGCGAAAGGTGCAGAGATCGTACTTCAAATAGTCAAAGCCCCAGGAGGCGTAGAGCTGCGCATCCTGCACTTCGTGGTCGAGCGAGCCGGCGAAGCGCGCGCAGGTCTGTGGTCCCGGCGAGGAGTAAATGCCGAGCTTGAGTCCCTTGGAGTGCACGTAATCGGCAAGCGCCTTCATGTCTGGGAATTTAGAATTTGCATGCAGCACGCCGTTGGCGTCGCGGTCGCCCTCCCAGGTGTCGTCGATGTTGACGTAGATGTAGCCCGCGTCTTTCATGCCGGTCGAGACAAGCTGGTCGGCCGCATGGCGCACGTCCTGATCCGTCACGTTGCGATGAAAGAAATTCCAGCTGTTCCATCCCATGGGCGGCGTCTGCGCCACCACCTGCGGTGGGGCAGACCTTTGGACAGGCTTCTGTGGAACTTTTGGCGCGGATGCGGTTTGGGAGAAGGCGGCAAGCGGACACAAGGCAAGAATGGCGACGGCAAGGACTGCAGAACAACGCATGAAGGAAATCTCCTGAAAACTTTTTCAGTGGAATGCTATAGCGGCGAACTAGATTCAGGCAAAACACCGCGCAAGTCTCCATGGTGATGGCGGCGCTCGAGCATGCGTGGTTTCCCACCCTTCGCCAGAAAAAAGCGAAAGGATGGGGCACGGAGCTCTGGGGTACTGCAATGATGGAACCGCTCTAGTCGTCGCCTTTGTGCCCGAGCAGGAGTTGCACGCCGATGTAGGCGATCCAACTGGGCTGGCCGTTGGTGCGCGTAACGGCCTGGATGGCGCGGCCGCCCATGAAGAGCAGGCGAACATGGTTGGCACGATCGAGAGACTGGCGACCACCCAGATCGAGCGTGAGCGAACGCTGCTTGGGTTGATTGCCAATGCGGTTGATGGCTTGCAGGTCGTAGATTTCCGAGTACGCCTCGAAGCGGTCGCTGAATGCGTGGCCCGCGATCAGGCCCCGTCCCCACTGGTCAGGCTCGTTGGCGTTGCCAATCCAGCGGCCGATCTCGCCGTCGAGCGCCAACCAGCCCAACTGAGCGGTGACTTCCATGGGCAGATAATACTGCGGGCCGGGCTCAACAATGCCGCGTTGCGCGGAGCCGGCGGGCGTGTTGAGCGAGACCTGCGGATAGGTTCCGATAGAGAAGTTGATGTTATCGTCGGTCTTCTCTTTGCCGGGAATGTAGTGCTGGTAAGCGCGAAACTTGACGCCCAGCAGCGACTCACCCAGGCCCACGCCGGTGGAGTTGTTGGCGTTGGTGCCGGCGGCGAGGGGCTGCTCCCATTTGAGCTGGATGCGGTCGCCCCAGCCGTAGTTCATGTCGACGTCGGGAATCTCGTAGTAGGACTGGCCGGGATTATGGTTGGCAATCCAGCCGAAGTTGATCTCCCAGTGATGGTTTCCAGGCGGTGCGGGGTCGTCGGTGATGAACGGGGGGCCTCCCTGCGCGCGGGCAGAGACTGCGCCGGCAAGCGGCAGTGCCAGCAAAAGGATGGAGAGAAGCCTGCGCATGGGAGAGACAAGAGTTTTCCCGCGATGTGAGGTCGAAGTCGTCGCCGGAAAGTCCAAGTCAAAGGTAGCATTCCGGCGCTTAAGGCGGAAAAGCGGGACCGCTCCAGGTTCTTATCTGTCCCGATTTTCTTTCCATCGCGGGTGCCCCGGGAAGCCCCCTCTCTGCGATACTTGTTTGTTATGCCTATTGAAGACCTGCAGCAAGCCGCACAAAAAATTGCCGGATTCCTGAACACTTTGAACAAGCTGGGCGGAATGCGCCTGAAGTACCGCATCTCGGCGGGCGAAGTTGCGCGCGAAGCGGAAGGCGGCGAGGCGCGCCAGATGATCAATGTGGAGCTGGCCGGCCCGGATGTTCCGCTTGTCATCCAGCACAACGGCGAGTTGCTGAGGGCTCTGGAAACCCTGGCGTCGCAGATGCTGCGGCTGGACCATCACGAGCATCACCTGGTGAGCTTTGACGCCGCGAACTTCAAGGCCCTGCACGCCCAGGAGTTGCAACTGGCCGCGGAAACCGCCGCGGAGAAGGTGCGGCAGTCGGGGATGCCCTACAGTTTTCCGCCCATGAACAGCCGCGATCGGCGCATGATGCATATGGCCTGCAAGGGGCTCCAGGGCGTGGAGACTGCCAGCGTGGGTGAAGGAAGCGACCGCTTTCTCGTGATCTTTCCCGAGGGCAAGACGGATCTGCCGGTGGCGCCGCAGGTCAGACCCCCAAGCAGGTCGATGGGCAGGCCGCAGGGCAGGCCCGGGTTCAAACCGAGAGGGTTTGGGCGCAGGTAGAACAGTGGTCAGTTGTCAGTGATCAGTGACGAGAGCCAGGCAATCGGGCATAGCTGCTATGCCACAATACCCATCTATGAAAAGACAATTTGCGATTCTGTTTCTGGCGGGATGCGCCGTGTTGTTGCCGGCGCAAAAGCGGCTGGTGCTGATCGACCAGGACGGCTCGGGGCCGGGCGGATCGGACCAGATGGCGATGCTGGCACTATTGCAGGCGCCGGATGTGCAGGTACTGGGCATCACGATTGTGACCGGCGACGCGTGGCGCGACGAGGAGACGCTGCATACGCTGCGCATGCTGGAGCTGACCGGACATGCGGATGTGCCGGTGGCGCGGGGCGCGGTGTTTCCGCTGATTCGCACGCAGGAGGAAACGCGGCTGCAGACGGCGCTCGACGGAAAAGTGACGTGGCTGGGCGCGTGGGGCCGCGGCGCGACAAATTTGACCGAAACAGGAACCGGCACGCCGCCCATGCATCTTGAATCGCACGGGCCTTACGAGATTCCGCCCATGCCCGAGGGCATGCCCACAATAAAGGCGATCGACGAAGATGCCGCGCACTTTCTCATCCGTCAAGTGCACGCGCATCCGCACCAGGTGACGATTTACGCAGCGGGGCCGCTAACTAATATTGCGCTGGCTGTGGCGCTCGATCACGAATTTGCGCCGCTGACCAAAGGCATTGTCGTCATGGGCGGGAGCATCCGGCCACAGACTACCGATCCCGAATTTGCCACCGACCCGCGTCACGAATTCAACTTCTGGTTCGATCCTGAGGCAGCGCACATTGTGCTGCGCGCCGATTGGCCGCGGATCGATATCACCACTGTAGATATTTCCGTCAAAGCGCCGTTCACACAGGCCATGGCGGACGCGATCGCGAAGTCGCCGACGCCGGCGGCCAAGTACATCACGGCATGGAGCCAGCAGCGCTACTACATGTGGGACGAGCTGGAGGCGTGCGCGTGGCTCGATCCATCAATCATCACCAAGGAGCAAATGGTGTACATGGATGTGGACCTGAGCCACGGTCCGAGTTACGGCGACACACTCACGTGGCCGGAGAATCTGAAGCCCGTAATCGGCGTGCGGCTGGTTCACGCGCAACTTGATTTGGATTTGCCGCGTTTCCAGAAAATATTTGTGGAGTTGATGACGCGGACGCCGTAGCGGGCCGGGCGCGCGCCGGTTTGTTTGGCGGAGGGCAATCGCGATCCAGCTGAAAAAGCGAAGGCCGGAAACCTGCGTCTCCGGCCCTCAGGGAATGCAGCTTGGCAGAAGCTACAGGCTTTGCGGCACGACGAGGTCAAGCGACTGCCCCTTGCGCCAGACCTTGAACTTCTTGACCGCGCCGCTATGCACGAACTGGATGAAAAGGTCGACATCGCCGATTTCGGAGTTGTTCACCTCGAGAATCACGTCGCCGGGCAGGAGGCCCATCTTTGCGGCCAGACTGTCTTTTTCCACGTCGACCACGACAATGCCGCGCGCTTTGGCCAGGGCCATCGGCGTTACGTCAGCATCGGTGACGGCGCGGACCTGAACGCCCAGATGGAAGGCTGCGGGCGGAGCGCTGGCCGGGGCCGCACCGGACGACGCGTTCTTTAGCGCCCGATCCGCGGCGTCTTGCACGAGCTTTTTCACGTCGACCTCCAGGCTGGGATAGTGGAGATCGAAAGGCATGAGCTGGTTTTTGCGGAAGACCTCGACATGCGTTACGCCGCCCTGCGGCTTGCCTTTGGTGTCGGCGAATAGCGCGGCGCTGAGGGTGTTCCCGTCCGCGCAAGGCTTGCCGTCGACGGTGTGGAGGATGTCACCGTCTTTGATGCCCGCCTGCTGCGGAGGGCCGTCCGGCAGCACGTCTTTCACAAGCAGGCCGGTCTGTTCGGGATGTTTTTTGAGATCCTTATCGGGCACCGGGGAAATGGTCATGCCGAGGGAAATCGAGAGCACTCCGCCCGGAACATTTCCGCTGGCCACCGCCAAGGTGGCGAGGGCGTCAATGAGATCGTGCGCCTCCTGCTCGGTGGGAACGCAGAGCACATCGTTTTGCGAGGTGGTGGTCACAACGCCCACCACGCACCATGTTTCCGGGTAGCTCTTCGCCTTGGGAAACGCCCAAATGTCGAAGTGATCGATTTGCGCATAGGCGATCGAGGTTTCGATGTCGTCGGAGTAGGGTGTTGAGACGGGTGCGTTATATCCGCCGGTCCAGGACCAGAAGTAGGAAGAGCTTTGCACCACGCCGCTCCTGGTGAAGCTGAGATTGAGGCCCAGCTTGTTGACGTCGACGCGTTCCAGCTTGTAGCCGCCCGTCAGCCAGAAAGTCTTCCCATTGAACCCCATGGGAGCAAGATGCGGGGCCAGAAACGTCATCCGGTTGGAGGCGTCATCCACGCCAGATAAGTAATGCGGCAGATACCAATGCGTCACGGACTGCGCCGCGAGCATCGCCGGCAGTACAAGACATGCGGCGAGCGCCGCAAAAAGCAGTGAGGCCCGTCGAAACATGTGCGTAATCCCTTTCTGAGCGCTGCCAATCCCGGCGCGGTTCCGGTCATCCCGACGCGCGAGCCGAGGGGAAACAGCAGCGCTTGCAGGGTGAACGCGCACGCCCGGCAGAGCACGCCGAGAATTGTAGTGCACGGCTGAAGCGCGCCTTTCCGCAAGGTGGGATGGTGGCGAGGAGTGGATTTTTGCAGGCATTTCCTGGAAGGCTGCGCGCGAAGCCCGAAGCGGGAAGGCCGCGCTAACCCCCGACACCTGAGCCGGCTTTTGGGCCTAGACTGTTGGGTATGCGACGGAAGGTGTGGTTACTGATATTGGTTTTGGCGGCGTGCGGAGCGGCGCAGGCGCAGTGGGAGATGGAGAGCTCGGGCACGACGGCCGATCTGCGCGGCATCGACAACGTGGGCGGGGGCGTGGCTTGGGCTTCGGGCACCAATGGCACGGTGTTGCGGACGGAAGACGGCGGGTATTTGTGGCAGGCGTGCGCCGTTCCGCCGGGCGCGGAGCATCTGGACTTTCGCGGGGTGCAGGCGTTCGATGCGAACACGGCGATTGTGATGTCGAGCGGGAAGGGGGATTTGTCGCGGCTGTATAAGACGACGGACGGGTGCCAGACTTGGAAGCTGGTGTTTACGAATCCGGATGCACCAGACGGCTTTTTCGATTGTGTATGGATTCATCCGACCGGCTACGGGATCTTGCTCGGTGATCCTGTGAATGGACGATTCGCGGTATGGGAGACGGCGGACGGTGGAATACATTGGCAACCGAATCGTCGGAACGGCTTGGAGATCAAGGGGAAGGCGATCTCTGCATCCGCCGCCAGCAATAGCCTCTTCTCGCAGACGCGAAGTGGATACATGCGCGGATTTGTGACGGGAGGTCAAGGTGGAGCATTTCTTATTCAAAGTTGGTCGAGCAGCCACTGGACCCGCATTCCGATCCCGATCGCAAGCGGAGCCGAAAGTGCCGGTGTTTTCTCATTGGGACTTCGCTACGCGATGCCTCGGTGCACAGACTGTGAGCACCCTTCCGACTCATTCTTCGTTGCAGTTGGCGGAGACTACAAAAATCCGAACGAAGGCTCTGGTACGGCGGCGTTCTCGATTGATGGTGGATGGACATGGGCTCCCGCTATCACCACGCCACACGGCTACCGTTCCGCCGTGGCGTACGACGCCGCAAGCAAGACCTGGATTACGGTGGGGCCGAACGGGACGGACATTTCGACGGACGACGGGAAGAACTGGAGGGCGCTGCATCCCGATCCGGCGATGCATGAGACGCCCGGTGCCGACCGCGATTGGAATGCGTTGTCGCTGCCGTTTGTGGTGGGGCCGCATGGGCGGATTGGGAAGTTGAATGAGAAGGCGCTGGCGCATTGAGGCAAAATTCGGGCGGCCCTACGGGACGCCCGGATACGCGGTTTGCTGCTCCCAGGGTTTCGTCCGCCTTTTGGCGGGCTCCACCCTGGGCTATTGTCGGCCCTCCCTCCGGGAGGGATTGCGTCCGACGGCGCAAGCTGTGCCGCGACCCATGATGCATTGACCCATAGCTCGCGGTCACTTCCGCTGGGAGGGTTTTGTCCGCTCGACAATTCCAATTGCGGAGCGGGATGCGCGTAGTTCGTCCCGGAGGGCCGGATCGAAAATAGCCCAGGCCGGAGTCTGCCGAGAGGCAGACGACGCCCTGGGTTTACGATCCGCCATGGACCGTTCGCCCCGGAGGGCCGGACGATTCTTTACGGCCCGCTTCGCTAAGATAGGATTCCGTCATGTCTCACACCTACTGTTCGGCGCTGTTTCATTGCGTCTTCTCCACCAAAGAACGACACAAGATCATTTCCATCGAGCTTCAGCCGCGACTATGGGCCTACATGGGGGGGGCGTGGCGCGAAAGCGCGAAATGAAGGTCCTTGGAATAGGTGGGACAGAGGATCATGTCCACATTCTTTTGTCTCTACCATCGTCCCTGCCTGTTGCCAAGGCGATGCGGGAGATCAAAAGTGAATCTTCGCGTTGGATGCAGCAAGAGTGCGGCCTGGCCGATTTTGAATGGCAGGAAGGATATGGAGCATTCTCCATCGGATGGACACAGGTGGATGCCACGCTCAAGTACATCGCGCGGCAGCAGGAGCACCATCGCAAGCACGATTTTCAGGCGGAGTACGTCGCATTCTTGAAGAAACATCGGATTGAATACGATCCACGTTACGTGTGGGGATGAGATTCGGGCGGCCCTGCGGGACGCACTGTGCGTTGCCTACGGTTTCCCAGGACGTCGTCTGCCTTGCGGCAGACTCCGGCCTGGGCTATTTTCGGCCCTCCCTCCGGGAGGGTTTTCCCTGCCATCAAAACAAATCCGGAATGCTGTGGAAGGCGATGCGGGTGGGCGCGGCCTTGTACGCGGTGAGCATGGCCGCGGGGGCTAGCGTGCTCATGCCGTACTTGTCGTTGATCTGGTCCATGGTGGCGAGCAGGCGGGTGCGGGTCTGCTCTTCTTCAAGGCCGTCAAAGAGCGCGAGCGTGTGCAGGCGGTCGGGGACGAGGTTGTTCAACTGCACGCCGATGAAATAGGGGTGCTGGTACTGCTCGCCCGCGGGTTGCGCATCCCACAGGCGGCGCAGCGCGGCGATGAGGGTTTGATTGTCCTGGCACTCGTGGAGCTTGATCTCGCTGCGCCAGCCGCGCGCCGGGACTCCGAAGCGCGAGACCGGCGTGTTCTGACTGCGCGGCACGGCGAATCCAATGGCGAGGCCGATGTTCGAGGCCCACAGACCCTGAGAGCGCAGGCGCATGGCGGCTTTGTGGAGCAGCTTGTGGGCCACGGCCCAGGCTTTTTTCGGGGTGCGCATCTCGGGCGCGAGCACGTGGGAGTGGCTGATGGACTTTTGATGTTCGAGCTCGCCCATCTCGAAGTCTGCGCCGCGCAGCCAATGCCAGAGGCGCTGGCCCCAGACCGATCCCCAGATTTCGCCGGCTTGCTCGCAGTTAAGGGCGAGCAACTGGTCCATGGTGTGGAGGCCTTTTTCGTTGAGACGTTTTTCGGTGCGCGCACCGATGCCGGGCAGATCGCGGAGGGTGAGCTGGTGGAGCGCTTCAGGCAAAAGGTCGAGGGGGAGGGCCACTAGACCGTCGGGTTTTTCCATGTCGCTGGCAATTTTGGCGAGATAGCGATTGGTGGCGAGACCGACGGAGCTGCGCAGCATGGGTCCGACGCGCTCGCGAATGGTGGCTTTGACGCGCATGCCGAGTTCGATGGCGGCGAGGAGGGGGCGCTCGCGGCCGATGAGACGGCAGGCCATTTCGTCGATGGAGCAGACCGCGGTGACGGGCACGCAGCTTTCGACAGCCTCGACGACGCGGTGATGGTAGTCGGTGTAGATCTCGTGGCGCGCTTCGACGAGAACGATGTCAGGGCAGAGGCGCTTGGCGTCGGCGACGATGGTTCCGGTGCGCACGCCGAAGGCCTTGGCCTCATAGCTGGCCGCAATGCAGCAAGTGGTGTCGGCCATCATGGGCACTACGCCCACGGGACGGCCGCGCAGCTCCGGCCGCACCTCCTGCTCGCATGAAGCGAAGTAGGAGTTGAGGTCGACGAAGAGCCAATTGAGCGACGAGTCCTGAGGGGATTCCGCTGTGGCAGCTTCGTCGGGCTTGCGTTCAGATTCAAGGCCCAGGTTCACAAGCTCTTCAGGCCACTCCTCGGGAGCGGGCGAGAAGGCCGGAATGGGCGCGGCGGCCATTTACGGACCATTTTCGCTTTTTATTCTCTATTTTGCAAGTGGAATCCTGTGCCCTTAGTCACTGACATACCTTGAACGTTGTATGAGATAACCTGAAGACGTCGCTTATCGTCTAATTTGAGACAGTTATCCCGGTCTTGGATGGGTGATACTCCAGCAAAAGGCCGGATAGCGCGGAACGGTGACCGAAGATGCAGACCATAACGCATTGGCTTACGGCGAACGGGAGCGTCCTTGCCGTGCTGGTCACGGTAGGCGTGGCGGTGCTGCTGGTGTGTTGCCTGGAGTGCACCAAGTGCGGCTGTCGCGACAAGGATGATCTTTTCGATCACCACGAAAACTAAACTCTGAGTCTGTGAGCGCATGAATTCGCGCCAGTGGAGTTCGTGCTCTCCCACCCTTTCGCCCAAAATTCGGGCGAAAGGATGGGGCACGGGAAGGTTCCTCTTCAAGCTGTCAGAGTCCTAGTTACTGCCGGCAGCCGGCGGCTCCGGCTTCAGATACATTTCAAACTGCGCCAGAATCCGGTTGAAGAGACTGGTGCGCACGTCAGGCCCGCTGATGGAGTGCGTCTTGCGCGGATAGATCTGCAGGTCGTAAGGCTCGCCCGCCTCAATGAGCTTCTGTACGAATTGCACAGTGTTTTCCATGTGCACATTGTCATCGCCGGTTCCGTGCGCGATGAGCAGCCGCCCTTTCAAGTTCGCCGCAGAGTTGACCACGGAAAAGTCGCGATAGCCGTTGGCATCCTCGGCGGGCAGGCCGAGATAGCGCTCGGTGTAAATCGAATCGTAATTGCGCCAGTCGGTGACGGGGGCCACCGCGACGCCGGCCCGGAAGCGGTCGGAGTGCGTCATCGCGTAGAGCGTGAAGGTGCCGCCCCAGCTCCATCCCCACCAGCCGAGACGCCGCGGATCGAGCTGCGGGACCTGGTCGAGCGCGGCATCGACCACGGTCAACTGATCTTGAAGCTGCACGGGACCGAAGTTGCGGTAAGCCGCCTGCGCGAAGGCGCGGCTGCGGGAGCCCATGCCGCGATTATCGGCGCGGAGCACGGCAAATCCGTGCTGCGCGAGCACATTATCGAAGAGCAGGTTGTCGTGCCACTGGTTCACGACTTCTTGGGCGTGAGGTCCGCCGTAAGGATTGACGATGAGCGGAACCGTGGCGGGACTGGACGAGCCGGAGGGCATCAACAGCGTGGCGTAAAGTGTGGTACCGTCGTGGGCTTTGACCTCAAGCTGCTGCGGCATTTTCAGCTGGTAGGAATCGAGCGCGTGCGTCTCCCAGATGACGCGGCAATTCTGGGCCGAAGCAGGACCTTCCCCTTCATGGCAGATCCGAACCAAAGGCGTCGTAGACCGCGTGGAGTATCTGTCGGTGAAGGTTCTGCCGCCCGGCGCGAAGGTTGCGTCGTGAAATCCCGCGCCCGCGCTCAACTGCCTGCGCTCACCGTTGAAGTTGACCTCCCAGATTTGCTGCTCCAGCGGATTGCCTTCGTTCGATGCATAGGTGACGACCTTGCGCACGGGGTCGACGCTGTAGACGTCGCCCACTTCGAAATCGCCCTGGGTGAGTTGCTTTTCCAGTTTGGCGTCCGAGGCAAGCGGATTGGCCTGGTTGTAGCTGTAGAGATAGAGGTGGGTGTGTCCGTCGCTCCAACTGGTGAGAACCACAGCGCCATCGCCCACAGCCACGTCGTAGTCTTCGTCGAGAAACTTGTCGTCGCTAATCTCCAGCATCTTGCGCGTGTCGCCAAGTTCTGCGCCGGCAAAAAACAGGGCGCGACGCTTGTGGTCGCGGCTGACGGTTTCGACCCACAGGGTGTTGCGATTGACCCAGCCAAACCGCGGGATATAGTCGCCGGAGTGGAGGGGAATGTTCATCCACGTGGTCTTGCCGCCCCTGGCGCTGACCACGCCTACCTTGACCTCGGGGTTGGCGTCGCCGGGCTGGGGATAGCGCTGCAAGTCCACCTGCGCGTGCGTGGGAATCCAGTCGGTGATCGGGTACTGCGGCACGGCGGTTTCATTCATCTCGAGGTAGGCGAGGTTCTTTGAGTCCGGCGACCAGAAGTAGTTGCTGCGCACGTCGAGCTCTTCCTCGTACACCCAATCCACCTCACCGTTCAGAATCGATTGCCCTTTGCTGCTTGCGGTGCCGGGCGCGGGTGCTACGGCGACGGCGGGCGTGCCGGGTTCGCGAAGATGGACGACGGATAGCCCGTGGTCGCGAATGAAGGAGACGCAGGCGCCGTCGGGCGAGAACTTGGGGTCGTCGCCGGCAGCGGCTCCCGTAGTGCCGATCTCGACGCTGGCGCCGTTGCGCAGATCGTAGAGCCACAGGCGGCCATCGGCGTCGAACAGGAGGTGCACGGAGTCAGGCGCCCAAAAATAGCCGGCCATGTTGTAGCGCTCGCGATGATCGCGGTCCCGCTCGGAGCCGCTGGTGCCGTCGAGCGAAGCCATTTTGGCGGCGCTCACCATCACGCGCGTCTTGCCGGTGACGGGATCCACATCCATCAGCTCGCCGCCATCCAGATAAGTCAGGTGCTTGCCGTCGGGAGACCAGTCGAGCGTTTCGGGCGCCTTGGGAACCAGCGGGCCGTGCGCGTAGATGGCTTCAACCGTGAGCTGCTTCTGGGGCGCCTGTGCGGCGGCGTGAGAAGCGAGAGACAAGGCAACGAAAGCGGCAGACAAGAGAGCAGCGGTTCGCGTCAAAGAGAGTTCCTCCTAGTGTGAGCAGGCCCTATCGCAGAAGGTCTGGAGAGCAACCCGGGAGAGTGTTGCGAGGCCGTGATGGAAACCGGCAGGACTTGGTAAAAAGTGTAAATCACTGGCTCTGAGGTTTCCTTCAGGCAGTTTCCTCCGGATGTTTGGGTAGCTGGTCGGTTTGAACCCAACCGTCCCTCAGGGACTAAAGCCCCGGTTCACGGATTGCTATTAACGGCACAACTGAAGTCGTGCCCTTTCACGACGGCGTCAAACTGGCCACTGCGTGGAGACCTCGCCGGTTGTTTCCGCGTGGGTCGACGGTGTATGTTGCGCAATATGCATTGGGCAACTCCGGAAGAACGCCGCGCACTGGGGCAAACGCGGCGCAAGCAGGTGGGACGCCACCAACACGAAGTCCTGAAACCCAAGGCGCGGCCGGTTCCGGCGCCGGTGCTCATGGAACGATCGATGCGGGGCCGTGTGGCCGCGCTCGTTACCTTGAAGTATCAACTCATGGCCGCGTCGCCGTTCGGATATTTTCGCGGCGCGGCGCCGGTGATGGCGGCGGACCTGGCGCAACTGCCGTCCACCGGGATCATGAGCCAACTGTGCGGCGACGCGCATGTGCGCAACCTGGGCGCCTATGCCGCGCCCGACGGCCGGCTGGTCTTCGACATCAATGATTTCGATGAGACGATTCTGGGCCCGTTCGAGTGGGACCTGAAGCGCATGGCGGCTTCGCTGGTGCTGGCGGGGCGCGCCGCGGGACACAAAGACGGCTCGGCGCGCAAGGCCGTCGTGGCGTGCGTGGAGCGCTACGCCGCGCAGATGCGCACGTTTGCCCGCATGTCGCACCTTGAGATCGCACGATATCAGGTGCATCGCCTGGGCCTGGCAAAGGCGGTGCACATGGCGCTGGCCAAGGCCGAGCGCGCCACGCCGCTGCACACGCTGGAACAGCTGACGACGCCGGCTTCAACGCGGCATGGCGCGCCGCGCCGCTTCAAGGAATCAAAGCCCATGCTGACGCGCGTGACGGGAGCCCGCGCCCGAGCGGTGTTGGCCTCGCTCGAACCCTATAGAGAAATGCTGCAGCCGGAACGGCGGCACCTGTTCTCGTTTTACCGGCCAGTGGACGTAGCCTTCAAAGTGGTGGGCACGGGATCGGTGGGGTTGCGCGATTACTGCATCTACTTTGAAGGCAACGGCCCCGCCGATCCGCTGTTTTTGCAAATCAAGGAAGAGGTTGCATCGGCCTACGCGCCGTATTTGCCCGATGCGCACTCGGCGCCGCACAACGGGCAGCGCACGGCCGAAGGACAACGCGCCATGCAGATCCAGACCGATCCGTTTCTGGGTTGGACGCACATCGGCGGGCGGCAATACCTGGTGCGGCAATTGAACGACCACAAGGGATCGATCGCGATTGAGGACCTGGCGGGTCCGAATCTGAAAGGCTATGCCGAGGTGTGCGGCGAACTGCTGGCGCGCGGCCACGGACGCTCGGGCGATCCGCAGGTGATTGCCGGTTATATCGGAACCGGCGCGGCCTTCGCGGAAGCGATTGCAGAGTTTGGCGTGGCCTACGCCGACCAGACGGTGAAGGATTGGGAGCAGTTGAAAAAATCAGGGAAGGCGAAGCAAAAAGCGTAGGCTGGCTGTGGCGCTCGCTTTCCGGCCGCATGAATTCGCTGCGACGGATTTCGTGCTATCCCACCCTTTTCACGGTGAGGCTGTGAAAAGGATGGGGCACGGGAAGGCTCCCCTTCAGGCGGTCAAAGACCTTGGCGCCGGTACACATCGTACCCCCGCAAATGCGCCGCCGGCGCAAACTCCTGCATCAGCAGTTGCATCAACTCCGCGCGATCGGGCGTGGGGTCTTCCTTGGTTTGCACATCCGTTTTCACAATCAGCCAGCGAATGTTGCGCGCGCGCACCATCGCGGCGATTTCTGCCGGAGAATAGGGGTCGATGGTGGGATCGAAGAACGGCACGGGGAAGCGCGGCGCGCGGCCGGTGACGAAATAGAACGGTTCTTCTCCGGGGATGAGAACGATTCCATCGTCGAAGGGGATGTTGGCCTGGGCGTAGCGCAGCAGTTCATCAATTTCCGGCAGATACGGTCCCGGCGTAGCGAGGCCAGCGAGCGCGGGAAACGCGGAGCGCGCGGGAGGGCCGTCGGGAAGGCTGGCGTAGTTGAGCCGCTCCTCGCTGGCCGTGTAAAAGCCTCCGCAAATTAAAAAGGTGCAGGAGATTAGCGCGGCCAACGCGGGCGTGAACCGGCGATCGCCGCTGGCTCGCGCAGTAAGAGGGCCGAGAAACGCCAGCAACTCGGCAAGAAGCAGAATGAGCAGCGGCCAAATGCCGTAGGTTGAACCCCAAAGCTGCTGCGAGAGGAACGTGCCGTGGATGGCGGCGAGCAGTAGCAGAGGCAGGAAGGTGCGCAGAGAGGGTCGGCTCCGCAGTGCGAAGAGATTTGCGAGGGCCAAGGCGGCGGCCAGCACGAGCACGAGCGGCCAAAGCGCCAGCAGGCTGTCGCCGCGCTCGTCCGCGTCGTCGTAAAGCAGCAGCGAGGCGAGCGTGAAGAGGAATGGGGCGGACAGAAGCAGAAATGCGGCAATCTGCGGCCAGCGAGAGTGCGATTCCACCCTTCGCGCGATGAAACTGCGCAAAGGATGGGGCACGGGGGTTTGTCTCTTTAGCCAGAGGAGCACGAGCGCGACGGCCACGCAGGGCAGCGTCCACAGGAGCGTGGGATCGCTGTAGACGCCGAGCATGAGGCTGAGCCCCGGCATGCGGCGTTGGCCTGCGTATTGGATGGTCCAGTGAAAGTAGTTGCTGAGCCCGGCAGTGCAGTGGAGCGCCAGGAGTGCGGCCAATAGGGCGGTGCACGCGCCGGCAAGAAAGGCGACGAGCGGTTGTGAGTTCCCACCCATTTCCGCAAAAGGCGCGGAAATGGATGGGGCACGGGGCGTTTGTGCCGAATGGAAAACTGCGCCGTTCTGCTCTTGCGGCAAATGAATGAAGATGAGCCGGACGAGAGCCGCGCCCAACGCGACGAGGAGAAACGGAAGGCCCATATTCTGCTTGAAGAATATGGGAACGCACGCCAATGCGCCGGCGGCAAACGCGAAGGCCGGGCCTTTTCTGGAATCGAGCCGCACGAACATCCACAACGCGACCAGCAGCCAGAAGCCGCAATCGCAGTCGTACTCAGGGCTGGGCACGATGCAGTAGATGCCCAGGAAAATGAGCGGCGCGGCGAGCACGAGAGCCAGCGTCCACGCGAGAGGCACGCGCCCGCGCATGAGGCTGAGCGCGATCCTCCAGGCCAGCACCGTGCCCAGCCCGCCGGTCACCGCAACATAGAGCACGTGATGAAAAAAGACCCGGCCCGTGAAGCGGATGATCGCGGCCTGGATGAGAAAAGTGAGGGGCGCGTGGGCCAGGGGAAAGTCGCGGTAGGGCACTTGACCGAGAGCGATGCGCTCCGCGGTGTTGAGGATGTAGCTGAGATCGAAGAGCACCGCGACGTGCGCGTTCTGCCAAAGCACCACGCCGGCAGTCGCGGCAAAAAGCGCCGCAGCCGCGAGCCAGTCGCGCGGCGTCCAGCGAGGGGCGAAGTTTGGAGGATTCGATTTAGTAGTCTCGGGCGCTCTTCTTACCATCCGCGATGATAGTAATAGGCGCAGCAGGGCGGGGAACAGATCGCCATGAGAAGGGCAACGAACCAGCCCACTACGGTCCAACCGAGGAAGATGTTCAAGAGCAGGATTCCCGTGGTGTTATGGGTGCGCCGCGCGGCCGCAACGATGGCGGGGAGGAAATAGAGAACGCCCAAGAAGAGCAGGAAGTGCATCGGAGCCTCCACACTGGTTCCGGGAGTGTTACGCAGAGTGTAGCGCCGGAGTTCCCTTGTTCCTTGAGGATTTTGGCTAGTCCGGCGCCGGGCAAGATTCTTACTGCGTCTCTTCGTTCACCGCGGCGGTCAAAGCCTGGATGTTCGCGGTGGGCGCCTGGGGCGGCATGCCGCCGCCGCAGGAGACGATGAGCCGCGAGCGGTCTTCGACCGGCGCCAGCAACTCGCGCACGGCCCGCTCCACATCGGCCGGCGTGCCTTCTGCCAGCACATCGCGCGGAGGAATGTTGCCCAGGAGCGCGATGCTGTGGCTGGTCCACTGCTGCATCTCCGTAAGGGTGTGCTGCACGCCGAAGTTCAGCAGGTTGATGCCCGCCGACTGCAACATGGGCGCAGCGGCCTTCAACGGCGCGTCGCAATGGAAAAACTTTACCGTGACATCGGCGGAGTAGATGCGTTGCAGGTAAGGTAGAGCGAAGCTCTCGAAGTCCCGCCGCCCCACAAAGCCCACAATGTCGTCGAGCAGGAAGATGCCGTCGATGGTGGGAAACTGCTTGCGCTGAACCGCGATCCAGCCCATGAGAAAATCGGTGACGATCGTGAGCAGCCGGTGCATGCGTTCGGGCTCGGTCTTGAGGGCCTCAAGGAACTCCGGCGTGCCCATCAGGAACGAGGCCACGTTGAACGGTCCGCGCGCCACGGCGAAGCGGATCTTGTGACCGGATTTTTCCATCTCCGGCTGGGCGTGCTGCAGCCGCTTGATAACGAAGGGCAAAAGGCCGTGCCTGCGCGGGTCGGGTGTCTCCAGACGATCGACCTCTTCCGGCGAGCGCAGCACCTTCATGGCGAAAGGGAAGTCGTTCTCGCCCCAGATCGAAACTGAGCCGAATGCAGAAGGCTCGGTGCACATTCCGTACTCCGACCAGAAGCCGGGCAGGAAGATGGTCTGAGGAAAGGCGCGAATGGCCTTGAAGTTGTTGTCGAGAAAGATGCGGTCGCTGGTGAAGTAATCGAGGATGGTGTGGCCCGCCCAATTGGGCAACCAGGGACTATCGATGATGAATGCGGTGGGCAGAGGGTGAAACGGTTCTCCGCGGATGACGGAGACGAGCGTGTTCCATTCCTGATCGTTCATGGCCTGTCCTGCGCGGACAAAACTGTCCCGCGGTTGGCTCCCGATGAAAAGATGAAGTCGGTACGAGTGTACACCGTATTTTTTGCATCGCGAAGAATATCCATACCTCCCAAATTCCATATTGCGCACCCTGCTATGCGTGCGTATACTCCGGTCGTCGCTCAAAACTCCATCAAGGAGGCGTCATGGGCAAGATCAATATGGGCCGTGTGATTCTCGGTGGGCTGGTTGCCGGGATTGTCGCAGATCTATTGGCTTATCCGGTGGATGGTGTGATGCTGGCGCAGCGCTGGGCTGACGGCTTGCAAAACCTTGGCCACCCAAACTTTTCCAACACACAGATGATTGGGTTCAATGTGCTGGGAATCGTCGGCGGGATTGTCGCTATCTGGATTTACGCGGCGATTCGGCCCCGCTTCGGCGCGGGACTGAGGACGGCGATCCGTGCCGGCGTGATTGTCTGGGTTCTTGGAACGCTGGTGCCAAATGCCGCCTTTATGTACGTGGGGAACCTCTTCGGAAAGCGCCTCACGCTTTATACGACGCTGGGTGCGCTGGTGGAAGTGGTGGTGGGCACGATCGTCGGGGCGTGGCTGTACAAGGAATCCTGAAAAACTGGCTCGGCGAACCGACTCCGGCACGTTGGCTGAAGCCTAAAGCTGTGCAGGCGGGGCTTGTCGCTTGGAGAGAAGGGAACATCCGCACGCAATCGGCCTAATGCACCGTGGTCGAGATGACTTCCAGCGTGTTCGAATCATAGTTCGTCAGATAGAGTGTTGCGTCGTCGGAACCCACCCAGATTTCGCGCGGGAACAATCCGGTTTGCGTGGTTTGAAGGACGCTTGCAGAGGCGGGAACGGCGACAAAGAGAACTGTGGAATTTGCCGTTCCCGTGTTGAACCGGTTCGAGTTGGCGACTGCCAGCAACTGGTCGTTGTGGAAGAGCCGTATCCCCACGGGAGCGGTGCCTCCGGTGCCGGCGTAGCCAAGCAGAGCGTTGCCGGGGTTGAACTCGAGCATTCCAGTGCTGAAAGCCAGAACGCGGTTGTCTCCGCGCGCGGCGACCCACAGCGTGGATTCGTCCGCAGTTTCAGCCATGCGCACCGGCGAGCAGCCGGCGTCGACTGTAGCCAGAATTGCCGTCTGGCCGGGTGAGGTTTCGGCCTTGGCCACATTGATTACGGTGAGAGTTCCGTTGAGTTGGGGGCTGCCCCCGGCGGCTTGAACGCAATTGGACTCCGACAGGATTGGATTGCTGCTGCCGGATGCATTGGAAGCCGATGTAGCAATTTCGCTGGTCACGTAGAGCCTCGTGCCATCCGGCGAAAGCGTCATGCCAGCAATCGCGGTGCCGCCGGTCGAGATTTGGCCAATTAACGTGCTCCCGGTTGTTACGTTGCCATTGGCGTCGTACACAAGTTGCACCACCCCGATATTGCCTTCGGAGGTGGCGCCCGGTGCAACCCCATATTCGTTCGACACAAACGCGTATTTGCCGTCGGGAGTCACATCCACTTCCATGGTGCCCTGGTCCGATGCAACCGAGCCTTGACTCACCACAACGCCCGCGGCAGTACAAGTGTTAATCGCGGCGAGATTGAAAAAGATCGCGCCCGCCGAACCGATTCCCTCAGCGAGGTTGACTCCGTTGGGAAGCAGGCTAAGGTTTGAACCCGCCGCTCCCTCGCCGAGCAGAGTGGACGAAAGCGAATTGACGCATACGGAAGTGAGCCCTCCCGCTCCGGGCGTAAATACCTGCACGCCGCTCGGAATCCCCACGAAGACAGTTCCCGCACTGTCGACAATCGCCTGAAAAGGCGCGCCTGCCGTGGGGTAGGTGACATAGGACGTGGTGACGCTGGGCGCGGCCGGGCCAGCCGTGACGGTCACCATCGCAGTTCCGCTGGCGCTGTTGTACGTGTCGGAACTGGCCAGATCAGGCGTGTAGTAAACGGTCAGCGTGTCGGAGCCAGCGGCCAAGAGTGCCGCGGGAACCTGGATGGTGGCTTTCCCGCTGGCGAGAGTCGTCTCGAATGAAGCATAATTGCCGCTGGTTACAGCCACCGTTCCGGTCGGAGTGGAGCTACCGCCGCTTAACGTGACGCCCACCGAAAACGTTTGGCCCATGGCGGCCGAGGATGCGCCCGGAGCGACGGTGACCGTGGGCGTGGTGAGCGTGGGGCTGGTCGTAGTCGTGGTTGAGGACGTTCCACCACCGCCCCCGCATCCCTGGATGAAGACGGCGACAAGAAAGACAGAACAAAGGAATTGCGCCAAGCCGAGAAGTCGCTTCACTGGCTCTCCAAATTCGACAAATGCAGAATAATGCGGTTCGGCGATCTCATGATCCCGAGATTGTGTAACGGCGCGATGAACTTTCATGTGCTTAGATGCGAGCGGCTGACGAAACGGCCTTCTACAATAAAGATCTATGTCTACGGCGGTTCGATCACACGCGAAGATCAATCTGGGGCTTTATCTGGGAGCGCCGCGCGCCGACGGGTTCCACGGGCTCGTCACCGCCTATCAGACGCTGGAAGTGCATGACATCGTTACGGTTACGGCGCACAAGGCGCCTGCAACTACGTTGAAAATCACCTCGAATGACAGCCGTGTACCAGAAGACAGCCGGAACACAGCGTGGAAAATGGTCACGCTGGCGCTGGATCTGCTGCGGACCACGGCCGAGGTGGAAGTCCATATCGATAAAAGGCTCCCAGTGCAGGGCGGGCTGGGAGCAGGGTCAGGGAATGCGGTGGCGGCGCTGGTGGGGCTGGAGGCGGAGCTCTCAGGTGCAGGCCAGCGAGCGGGCGAGTCAGCAGGTCGGAAAGTGGGCCTGCCGCCGGGCCAACCAAGCGGAATCATTCGAAGCCTATTGACCCAACGGCTTCCGCTCGCGGCGCAGGTTGGATCGGATGTACCGCTTTTTCTGATTGGCGGAACCGTCTTCGGCGTGGATCGAGGGCAGGAAGTGTATCCGCTGCCTGACACCGAGCCCACCTGGTGCGTGGTGGTGGTCCCGGAGATCGGCGTTTCCACGCCGCAGGCCTTTCGCGACTGGGATGCGCTGTGCGCCGCGGAAGGTTTGACCCCGGAGGCAAGTGCCGATAGACTAAAAGAGTCGAGCCATGCTTACGCAGCAGCCTTCTCGGGAGGTTCCGGGTGGGTGGGCCAAGCAGGCTCCTCCGGTGTCTTCTCCGTGGGGGAAGACCTGGCCGGACCGCAAGAGTCGAAACCATGGTCTGGGCTTGTCCGCACCGGGATCACGAGCTGGATTGAGAATGACTTCGAACGTGTAGTCTTTCCCCAGCATCCCTCCCTTGCAGAGATCAAGCGTCTTCTTGCGGCCACCGGTAGACCGGAGGCAGCCCTCTATTCCGCGCTGTCGGGGTCGGGTTCGGCGCTCTTCGGGTTGTACCAGACCCGTGGAGATGCAGAAGCGGCACAAGACCGGATCGAACGGGAGTCGCAAGCGCTCGCAGTGCGGAACACGGTGATCACACGCACCTTGCCCCGCCGAGCGTATTGGGACCAGATGTTGAAGAGCAGCTGTTTTTAGCGTTGACAGTCGCTTGTTGGGCAAGCGAAACTCGCCCACGGCTGACCGTATTGGTGGGCGATCGTTCAATGGTAGGACAATGCCCTTTGGAGGCATTTATCCAGGTTCGAATCCTGGTCGCCC